>WBZR01000294.1_pt1 | contig 84089 bp, 77 predicted proteins | sample 5204231 | NCBI WGS metagenome assembly WBZR01 (sample SAMN12412403, study PRJNA552823) | activated sludge metagenome | isolation source: activated sludge from anammox sidestream of wastewater treatment plant... | place: USA: Virginia | collected 2017-08 | reverse complement strand
TGGTCACCACCAACAAGGCCTTCGCCGACTGGCACGAGGTGTTCCCCAACGCCGCCTGCGTCGTCTCGCTGATCGATCGGCTGGTGCATCACGCCGAGGTCATCGCTCTCGAAGGCGAGTCCTGGCGGCTCAAGGAAGCCAAGGAACGCGCCGCTCGCCAGCAGCAACGCCGACGATCGACGAGGAAGCGATGAACCTGCATACCGCAGTTGACGACGCGCTTCTCGCCGGAGACCCTTGCGGGCAGTCGTTCTACGCTCGATAGCGGAGGTCACCCGATGGGTGAAGCGAGATTGCGCCGGAAAAAAAATGCCGAACTGCAGCACGCCGAAAGCGTCGGCCTGCAGACAGCCGGCGGCCGAGTAAATATCCGCTGGGACGCGAGCCGCAGCGCAACGCCGATGGGCCAACTCGCTTTCTTTATCGAGTTCCTCACGCTCACCGGTTTGTGGGAGCGCTGGAAGAGCGAGTGCCCGTTGTTTTACACGAGCCCGAACGCGCCCGAGATCGGCGACGTGCTCGGCACCTGGCTGCTCTCGATTCTGTCCGGACATAAGCGCTACGCCCACGTCACCGCGATTCGCTGCGACGGCGTGAATCCCGACCTGCTGGGCATGAACCGCATCGTCAGCGAAGACGCGTTGCGCCGTGCGCTCAAAGCGATCGATCCGGACCCCGGCACGGCGTGGCTGGACAAGCACCTGCGCAGTAGCACCCGCGCGCTGCTCGATGCGCCGTGGATCCTGGACATCGACACGACGATCAAGCCGCTGTACGGACGCCAGCAAGGTTCGGTCGTCTCCTACAACCCGCACAAGCCCGGTCGCCCCTCGCACGCGTACCACACGTACCTGATGGCGGGCACGCGCCTGGTGCGTATTTCGGTGAACGTGACCGCGCATTTCGGCGCAACGTGACCGCGGTCACGGTTGATCGTGACCGGCCGTTTCGGCATCGTGACCAGGCATTTCGGTGAACGTGACCGCCGGCCCGGCGCCGGTGCTGCGCAGACCATGAGTGTACTGTGCAGGCGGTTGGGTCAGGTCATTGGGTCCTCCGCACGGGTAGCCTTGGCAGTGCGCTGTCCGCGGCGAGACGGCCCATCGAGGCTGAAGCGATGGGCCTTGGGCAGCAGACGATCGAGGATGGCATCGGCGACGGTGGCATCGCCGATCCAGCCGTGCCAGTGCTCGACCGGAAGCTGATGGGTGATGACGGTGGCGCGCTGGCCGGCGCGGTCGTCGACGATCTCCAAGAGGTCGGCACGCGTGGTGGCGTCGATGCAGCCGGTGCCCCAGTCATCGAGCAGGAGCACGTCGGTGCGGGCCAGTTCGGCCAGCCACTTGCGCAGGGTGCCGCTGGCGCGCACGACGCGCAGTTCCTCGGGCAGGCGCGGCACGCGCAGGTACAGCGCGCTGTGGCCGCGGCGACAGGCGTACTGACCCAGTGCGCAGGCCAACCAGGTTTTGCCGATACCGGTTGGGCCGCCGAGCACGACGGTGTCGCCGCGCTCGATCCAGCCCGACAGCGCCAGCGTGGTGAGGGTGCGCCGGTCCAGACCGCGGATGCCGGCGAAGTCGGCGTCCTCGATGCAGGCACCAGGCACCTTCAGGCGGGCGCGTTGTACGAGCCTGGCACGCTTGCGGTCGTTGCGCGCGTGCATCTCGCGATCGATGAGCAGCGCGAGCCGCTCCTCGAAGGTCATGGCGAGCATCTCGGGTTGAGCCTTTTGTTCCTGCAGGCCTTCGGCGAAGCCGAACAGTTTGAGGGCGTTGAGGCTGGCGAGGGTGGCGTTGTCGAGCATGTCGGTGGATCCTGTATGAGTGGGTGACGATGTCGTCATCGTGGAAACGATCACTGGTAGTGGCCAGGGCCGCGCAGGTTCGGGTGCGCGGGGCTGGTCCAGCCCGGCTCGCAGCCGTCCAGGGCCAACTGGTCGCGGTTGTTGGCCAGGATGTCGCGCACGTGTCGGTACTTGAAGGCACCGAGCACCAGCGCCCGTTCGCAGGCCGCTTCGAGCCGGGCGTTGCCGTAACGCTTGGCCAGGCCGAGCAGCCCGAGGCACGATCGGTAACCGTGCTCGGGGTGCTTGTTCTGGGCCAGGATGCGGTGGACGACCTCGCCAGTGGCCAGCCCCATGCGTTGCCCCCAGGCGATCAGCCGCTGTGGGGTCCAATCGCGGTGCGCCCGATGTGCCGCGGGCATGTGGGCCTCGACGGTGGTGAAGCCGCCGCGCCGGCTGGAGCGGGCATGGCTGGCCACGCGCGAGCCACGCAGCAGCAGCTCTACGCCGCAGGCGGTCAGCCGGGCTTCCAGATCCTGGCCAACCAGCGCGTGGGGGGCGCTGTAGCGGTGGCCGTCGATCTCGACGTGGTAGTCGATGTGCAGCTTGACGGTCTTGAAGCGGGCGATCTCGTAGCGGCTCGGCGGCAACGGCATCAGCACCGGCGCGTCCAGTTCGGCGAAGGTGCTGGCGCGGCTGCCAGACAGCTTCTGGAACGCCCGCTCGTTGAGCAACGGCAGCAGCGCGGCGATGGCCGCGTCGACCTCACCGACGGTGTCGAAGCGCTGCTGGCGCAACCGCATCAGGATCCAGCGGGTGACGACCTGCACCGCGGACTCGGCGGCGGCCTTGTCGCGTGGCGCAGCCGGCCTTGCAGGCAGCACCGAGCTGCCATAGTGACGAGCGAAGTCCAGCACCGTCTGGTTGGCCCGCGGTTCGTAGCGGTCGGCATCGGCGATGAGCGCACGGGCGTTGTCGGGCACGATCAGTTGTGGCACGCCCCCGTAGAACTCCAGCGCGCGCACCATCGCGCCGATCCAGTCGGCCAGCTTCTGCGCCGGCGTGGCGCAGGCGAACGTGTAGCTGGAGGCGCCCATCGCGGCGACGAACACCTGCGCGCGCTCGCCGCTGCTCAGCGCCACGGTCGGTCCGGCGTAATCGATGAACAGCTTCTCGCCGGCGCGCCGGTGCTGGCGCATCGAGCGTTTCAACCGCCCGGCGAACGCCTTGTAGTGCTCGCAGAATTGCGTGTAACGCCAGGTGCGCGCCTCGCTGTGCTCGGCCACGTACTCCTGCCACAGCAGCATCAGCGTCATGCCCTTGCGGTCGAGCTCGCGGTGGATGCGGCCCCAGTCAGGCACCACCACAGGCGTTGCTTGGGCCGAACGCGGCAGCAGCCGCGCCGTCAGTTCGCGCTCGCCCCAATGCTCGACCGTCAGCCAGTCCAATCCCGCCGCGCTGGCCAGCGCCACGTACTTGGCCACCACGCCCTTGGAGACCTTCAGCGTCGCGGCAATCTCCTCGTGGGTCAGGCGCGCGGCCCACTTCAGTCGAATCACATCCTTGATCATGCGTAGATCCATCCTCTTCCTGGGCACCGGCGCCTCCCGCGGGCAAAGCCGCCGAGGGTACGGGTCCCCGGGTTCAGTTCTCTACGCAGCACCGGCCGCCGGGCCGGGCATACCGGGCGCCATCTCGGCGGTCACGATGCCGAAATGCCCGGTCACGATGCCGAAACGACCGACTACGATCGCCCGAAATGCGCGGTCACGTTGGACCGAAACGCGCGGTCACGATGCCGAAATGGCTGGTCACGATGGGCCGAAATACGCACCTGGTGCTGGGCATCGACGTGAAGGCGGGCAACGAGCACAGCGCGAACCACAGCTTGGCCGGCCTGCTGCACCTGCTCGATGGCATGACGCCCGAGCAGCGTCCGAGGATCGTGCGCGGGGACTGTGGCTTCGGCTCGGACCTGGTGATGCGATCTCTCGAAGAACGAGGCCAGCCGTACCTCTTCAAGCTGCGCCTGTCCAAGAACGTCAAGCGACACATCGAGCGGATGTTCGAGCACGAAGGCTGGACCGACGCTGGCCAAGGCTGGGAGGGACTGGACGGGGACCTCTCGCTCATGGGCTGGGAGAGCCCGCGACGTGTCGTACTGATTCGCCGTGCGTTGCATGGCGAGGTCGCGCTGCAGTACGCCGACGATCGCCAGCAGTCTCTGGCCTTCGTCGAGGTCGACCCCAGAGCGGGCAAGCGCATCCGCGGCTACGAGTACGCGGTGCTGGTGACGAACCTGGACTACGAGGTGCTCACGCTCGGGCAGTTGTATCGAGACCGGGCCGATGCCGAGAACAGCTTCGACGAGTTGAAGAACCAGTGGGGCTGGGGCGGCTTCACCACGCACGATCTGCATCGCTGCCAGCTGTCCGCGCGGGCGGTGGCGCTCATCTACAACTGGTGGAGTCTGTACGTGCGATTGGCGAACCCCAGAGCACGTCGCGAAGCGATCACGAGTCGGCCGTGGTTGATGACTTCCGTGGGTCGGCGCACCGAGCACGCGGGGCAAACGACGATTACGTTGACGTCGATGCATGCAGAGTTCGAAAAAGCGCGCGATGCGCTGTTGCGCGTCTCGCGGCTGCTTCAGCATTGGGTGAAAGAAGCTGCGGAGCAGTTGGACGGTAAATCGGTCTGGCATCGCTGCTGCGAGCATCTCAAGCTGGTTCTTGCTGCGATCGGACCGCCGAAAAAGCTGTCAGCGATAACGTTTGCGAGCGGCTAACTGCCGTTTTTAGGATGAAACCACAACCGAAGTCCCACGACATCCCGGTGTCCGTGCAATGGAGCGCCCAACAGGCGCTGGCCGTGTTCGAGTTCGTCGATCTGCTTCGCAACGAGATCTGGAGGGTGCATCGAGACGGCATCCAGGCCGCGATGCGCGATGACCATCAGCACGATCCTCGGCAGTTACGCCTGAACGAGGTCGACTGCGATCCTCCGTTCTGACATCGCGCGCCGTCACCATCCCTTGCTTCACTCCGCGGCAAATAACCGCGGTTCTACGCAGCCACTAACAGCGCCGACTCCCGCGTGTTGTTGGGGGTTCCTGCGGAAACCTGCGGACTGCACCGGTCAGCCTCTCAGCCCGTTCCGGGCCATATTTCACTCTCTCCCGGCCATTCCTCGCTCCGACCTCGCGCCCTGAAACTAGCCCGAAGTTCCTGAGACAGGCGTAGTCAGCAGGCGTCCGCAAAGCCGCGTCTGTCCTCGTTCTCGCGCCCATAGAGGCGTTTTATTTTGCTCTTTTATGTAGTCACTAAATGCTATTTGAGATTCGCTGCTTCAGCGCTATACTTCTCAACATGGCAGCCCGCACCGGAACCGCACACGTCGTCACCACGCGGCGCACCTACAACGGCCGCGTCTACCAGACCCACCTGCTGCGGCGCAGTTACCGCGAAGGCGGCACCGTCAAGAACGAGACGCTGGGCAACCTCTCGCACCTGCCCGAGCCGCTCATCGAGATCATCCGTCGCGCACTACGCGGCGAGACGTTCGTGCCGGCCGGGGAAGCCTTCGAGGTGATCGGCTCGTGCGCGTACGGCCATGTGCAGGCGGTGCACGCCGCGATGCGCCGCCTGGACTTCGCTTCGCTGCTCGGTGCGAAGTCCTCGCCCGAGCGCGACCGGGTGCTGGCGATGGTCGCTGCGCGCATCGTCGCTCCGCACACCAAGCTGGCCACCACGCGCTGGTGGCACACGACGACGCTCGCCGAGGACTTCGGCGTAGCCGACGCCAACGAGAACGACCTGTATGCGGCGATGGACTGGCTGCTCGAGCGCCAGGAGCGCATCGAGAAGAAACTCGCTGCGCGCCACCTCACCGAAGGTGGCCTCGTGCTCTACGACCTGTCCTCGAGCTACTTCGAGGGCACGACCTGCCCGCTGGCGCGCCTGGGCCACAGCCGCGACGGCCGCAAGGGGATGCTGCAGGTCAACTACGGCTTGCTCACCGACGCGCGCGGCTGTCCGGTGGGCGTCTGCGTGCACGAGGGCAACGTCGCCGACAGCGCCACGTTCCTGCCCGCGGTGCAGCGGCTGCGCGAGCGCTTCGGCATCGGTGAGCTCGTGCTGGTGGGCGATCGCGGCATGATCGGGCACAAGGCGATCGCCGAACTGCGCAGCCACGAGGGCATCGGCTGGATCACGGCGCTCAAGAACGTCTCGATCCGCGCCCTGGTCGAGCAGGGGCAGTTGCAGCTGGGGCTGTTCGACGAGCGCAACCTCATCGAGCTCGCCAGCCCCGAGTACCCGGGCGAGCGACTGGTGGCGTGCCGCAATCCGCAACTGGCGAAGCTGCGGGCATTCAAGCGCGAGGATCTGCTGCGGGCCACCGAGAAGAGCCTGCAGGCGATCAAGGCTCGCGTCGATGCGGGCCGGCTCGAGGGGGCCGATGCGATCGGGCTGCGCGTAGGCAAGGTCGTGAACCAGTACAAGGTCGCCAAGCACTTCGAGCTGGCGATCGAGGACACCCGCTTTACCTTCGCACGCAAAGACGACGCCATCGCCGCCGAAGCCGCGCTCGATGGCATCTACATCATCCGCACCTCGGTCCAGGCGCAGCGCATGGATGCGCCCGAGTGCGTGCGCAGCTACAAGGCGCTGGCCAACGTCGAGCGGGCGTTTCGCTCCTTGAAGACCGTGGATCTGAAGGTGCGCCCGATCCACCATCGCACCGAGAATCGCGTGCGCGCGCACATCTTCCTGTGCATGCTCGCCTACTACGTCGAGTGGCACATGCGCGAGGCGTGGCGGGAGTTGATGTTCGCCGACACCGAGCAGCACGCGAAGGCCAGCCGTGATCCCGTTGCGCCGGCCCGGCGTTCGGACAAGGCGCTCGCGAAGGCCGCGAGCCACACGCTCGACGATGGCTCGCCGGCGCACAGTTTCTCGACGCTGATGGCCGAGATGGCCACCATCGTGCGCAACACCTGCCGCACGCCCAGCGCCGGGGCGCAGGCGCCGACCTTCGACATCGTCACTACCGCCAACGACAAGCAGAAGCGCGCACTCGAGTTGATCCAGAATCTCGACTTGTAGACAGAAACCGGAAGCTCGATCTCACGCCAAGTGCTTGGCGGGTAAGGCGAAACTCGTTTACGGCGCTCTGGAACTTCCGACTAGCCTGATGCACCAGCGGGCGGCAAGTTGTTTTTGATTGAGGTGAGCGACTTCCATCTTGGTCTCCTTTCGAATGAGTTGGCCGGAGTCCATGAAGGCGCTGTTCTGGCCGCGAGCCAAGGCAATTCCAGGAAGCGCTGCTACTCCGGCAGATCGTTCAGCTCGTAGCTGGTACTGCGCCCGCCAGCATCTGATTTTCTCAGGGCGCCCCGCGTCAGCAGATCGTTGATGTCGCGCAGCGCCGTGTCCGGCGAACACTTGGCGATGGCCGCCCACTTGCTGCTGGTGAGCTTGCCTTCGAAGCCATCGAGCAGCTTGTTCAGCAGCTTCACCTGCCGCTCGTTCAGCGGCGTGGTCGCCCAGCGCTGCCAGAACCGTGCCTTGGTCAGCACGGCATCGCGCGTGTGCTGGGCCTGGCCAACCGCGCGATGAAGCGTGTCGAGGAACCACGCGAGCCACTCGGTAACATCCATCGACCGCTTCTGGGTCCGCTCCAGGATGTCGTAGTAGGCCTTGCGTTCGCGCTGGATCTGAGCCGACAAACTGTAGAAGCGCTGCGGGCTGCCATCGGCACGCGCCAACAGCAGGTCGCCGATGGCCCGGGCGATTCGGCCATTGCCATCGTCGAATGGGTGCAGAGTGACGAACCACAGATGGCCGAGACCGGCCTTGAGCAGCGGCGGTTCGTTCGACGCGGCATTCAGCCAGTCGAGGAAGCGGCTGGTTTCGGCCTCGAGGCGATTGGCCGGTGGCGCTTCGAAATGCACCCGCTGGCGGCCGATGGGGCCGGACACCACTTGCATCGGGCCACTGGCATCATCGCGCCAGCCGCCGACCTTGATCTTGGACAGGCCAGAGTAGCCTGTGGGAAACAGCGCCGCGTGCCAGCCGAACAGACGCTCACGCGACACCAGTGCGTGGCAGTTGGCGGTGGCGTCGAGCACCATTTCGACAACGCCCTCGACGTGGCGATCGACTGGGGCCAGAGCACCGATGTCCACGCCCAGCCTGCGCGCGATGGAGGAGCGCACGGATTCGACGTTGAGCTGCTCACCTTCGATCTCGCTGGTCTTGACCACGTCTTCGGTGAGCGCCGCGAGGCTCGCCTGGTCGCGTAGCGCCATGCCGACATCGGCCAGACGCCCCATCAATAGACCCTGGACACGACTGACCTGGGCCATTGGCTCAGCCAGTACTGCCAGGTCGAAGCGCCAAGCCGGCCAGTCGCTGGCCTGCCAAATGTATTTGTAATCGCCGCTATTCATACGGAGATTATGGTCTGCAATCTCCGCACGCGCAAGTCAATCGCCGCACATTATGCGGTGAATGTGGGCGCCATTCACCGTATGACGGACCGCTTTGTCCCGGAAGTGGGTGTAATTGGGTGTGTTATTGGCTGTGGCGACGGACGCGGGTTCAGTTCCCGTTTCGGGAATTGAACTGGCCACGGAAAGCAGACGAGGTTGAGTGGCCTTTCTGGGTACCAATCAGGGCAAAAAACCTGCTTGATCGTCCACGGTCACCGAGCGTACCGGCAGGCTTTTCGATCCGGTTCGCACTGGTTCGCAGCAGCCCGCAACGCTTCGATTGCGTACTTTCGATAGTCGTTTGGTGCGGGGTGCTGCCCCACCACCATCTACAAGGGCTCGGATGATCTCCGGGCCTTTTTTCGCTTGCGCTCCCCGCGCCACGCGGGGTTCCGGCACGCTGTGCTGCGGGTGCGAGGTCGACGCGGCGCCCGGAATCGGCGCCGGCAACCTCCCGCTTGCACCCATTCCAAGGTCAACCATCGGCGCGGAGGCTCCCCGCGGAGGCTCTTGCGCTCCGCAGAAAACCGCTTGGTATTTTCGACATTTCGATCATGATCGAAGCATGGAAGAAAGGACCGCCATCAAGGCCCTCGCGGCGCTGGTGCAGCCGATGAGGCTGCGGGCCTTTGGCGCGCTGGGGATGGCCGGGCAGGCCGGCCTGACGCCGGGCACGATGGCCGATGGCCTGCAGGTACCTGCGGCCACGCTGTCCTTTCACCTGAAGGAATTGACGAACGCGGGCCTCGTCATGCGGGAGCGCAGCGGCCGTCCCCTGATCTACCGGGCCGACTACGGGTGCACGAGCGAGGCGTTCGCGTACCTGACCGAAAACTGCTGCCAGGGCGAGCCCTGCGTCGCGGACGCCGGTGCCGACTGCACCTGCTGACGGCGCAAGGCCGTGGGCCCGAAGGCAACGCAACGGAGGCATTCGATGAGCGAAGCGGACATCCGGCAAGTCGTGAAGCAGAAGTACGGCGAGGCCGCTCGCCGCGTCATCGGGATCGGCGCACCGGCTTCCTGCTGCGGAGCGGGCGTCGCGGCGGCGCCCTCGACGTCGTGCTGTTCGACGGGGCCGCTGGCGGGCACCGATCCGATCACGCGCGATCTCTACGATTCGGTGCAGACCGGGCAGCTTCCCGAGGCGGCGGTGCTCGCGTCGCTCGGTTGCGGCAACCCCACTGCACTGGCCGAACTGAAGGCGGGCGAGGTCGTGCTCGACCTGGGCAGCGGCGGCGGCATCGACGTGCTGCTGTCGGCCAAGCGCGTCGGGCCGGCCGGCAAGGCGTACGGGCTGGACATGACCGACGAGATGCTGGCGCTGGCGAACGAGAACAAGCGCAAGGCCGGCGCGACCAACGTCGAGTTCCTGAAGGGCGAGATCGAGCACATCCCGCTGCCGGATGCGTCGGTCGACGTGATCATCTCGAACTGCGTGATCAACCTGTCGGCCGACAAGGATCAGGTGCTGCGCGAGGCGTTCAGGGTGCTCAGGCCCGGCGGCCGGTTCGCGGTGTCCGACGTCGTCACTCGCGGCGACATCGATCCCGCCATCCGCCGCAGCGTGCTCGCCTGGGTGGGCTGCGTGGCCGGGGCGCTCGACGAGCGGGTCTACCGGGACAAGCTCGCGGCGGCCGGATTCGAGCACATCGAGGTCGAGCCGACGCGGATCTACACGGCCGAGGATGCGGCGGATTTCCTGGCGGCGAACGGGCTCGGCGTCGAGGCGGCGGCCGGCGTCGAGGGCAAGTTCATGAGCGCGTTCATCCGCGCGAGCCGGCCCGTCGTGCAGGCGGGAGAGGGCCGGGCGCCATGACGAAACCTTCCGGCGGCGATTCGGTGATCGCCGAGGCGGCCGGCAGCGTCGGCTGCATCAGGCTGAACCGGGCAAGCGCGCTGAACGCCCTCGGCATCGCTTTCTGCGAGGCGATCGACAATGCGATCGTCCGCTTCGAGCGCGATCCGCAGATCAAGGTCATCCACCTCTCGTCGATGCTCCGGCACTTCTGTGCGGGAGCGGACATCGCGGAGATGTCGACGATGACTCACGCGCAGGCGAAGTCGAGCGGCTTCGTCGGCTGTGTGCGCGAGCTTGCGAAGGCGAAGAAACCCGTTGTCGTGGCGGTCAACGGCATCGCCGCGGGCGGAGGCTGCGAGCTGGTCGAGATGTGCGACGTCGTGGTGGCCGCGGAATCGGCCCGCTTCATGCATCCGGAAATCACGCTGGCGGCGATGTCCGGCGCCGGCGGCATCCAGAGGTTCGCCAGGGTGGCCGGGAAGCATGTCGCCATGGACGTGATGCTGACCGGACGGACGCTTGCCGCGAGCGAAGCGCATGCGGTCGGCCTGGTGTCCCGGGTCGTCCCGGACGACGAATTGCACGCGATCAGCATGCAGGTCGCCGAACGGATCGCCGGTTTTTCCGGCCCGGTGGCGCGCCGGATCAAGGCAACGATCAATGCGACGCAGCCGGGCATCGAGCAGGGCCTCGTCGACGAGATGAACGCCTTTCAGCAGTGCTTCGACGAGGCCGACTTTCGCGAAGGGCTCGATGCCTTCCTGCGCAAGCGAAAGCCCGTGTTCCGGATGAAGTGAGCAGCGGGCGTCGCGGCGGGCACCGCAACGGGGTCAATCGGGCTGGCCGTCCAGCCGCGCCGACCAGTCTTCGGTGCGCCCGCTGGCCAGCCGACCCTCGAACAGCCGGCGCCAACTCGGCGTGAGCGGAAGTTGCAGGACCGGTTCGAGGTGCGCGGCGCGCACTTCGCGATCGCGAATGAGCGCGAGCAGCGCCGCGACGCTGTGCGTCGGCCAGGGGCGCTCGAGCAGTTCGAGCCGGTCGCCGGCCGAGACGAAACCGGGCTCGATCACGCGCAGGTACCAGCCGGCGCGCAGGTTCTGCTGCACGCGGGCGGCCATGTCGGCGACGCCGAAGCGCAGGTTCAGCTTGTAGCAGGGCTGGCGGCCCTGGCTCACCTCGAAGACGGCGCTGCCGATGCGCCAGCGGTCGCCGACGAACACGTCGTGTTCGTCGAGGCCGTCCACGCTCAGGTTCTCGCCGAAGGCTCCGGGGGCGTCGAGCAAGGGGTCGGGGCCGAGCGCTTCGCGCCACCAGGCGTAGTGCGCCCATGCGTAGCAGTGCACCGCCTTGTCCGGTCCGCCGTGCGCGCGCAGATCGGCCTGCGCGTCGCCGACGAAGCCCAGCCGCTGCACCGGTCGCGCACCGCTGACCGGATGCTTGTCGATGCCGCTGGTCGTGTGCCCCAGCGGCCCGACGGCGCCTTCGAGCACGAGACGAACCTGTGCAGCCATGATTGCTCCGTTCTTGCTCCCTTCGGTCGCGAGGCCGTCGCTGCAGGCGGGCCCGTTGACGTTCTCCGGAGCAGGCGATGCGTCCGGCATGCGATGATTGTAAGTGCTGCAGGCGTCGCCAGACGCCAGCGAATCCCCCGAGAGAGCATCGATGCGCGAACCGCACATTGCGCCGAAGGCGCCGTACCCGGTCGAGGTGGAAGCCGGCAAGAGCAGGCCGCTTTGCGACGGTACGCACAAGTCGCTGTAACCCGCACGCGGGTCATCGCCAGAGGCGGCGCGGCGTGGTGGTCGCGCTCGCCGGCGGTCCGGTCGCGACGCTTCACCCACGGCGATGATCGCGGACCTCGATGACCGGGCCACGGCGTTGCGGGTGGCGCTCGCGCTCGCGCTGGGCTCGGCGGTTTCGCTCGGGCTGGCGCGCTTTTCGTACGCGCTGCTGCTGGGTCCGATGCGTGCCGACCTCGGCTGGAGCTACCTGACCGCCGGCGCGATGAACACCGCCAACGCGGGCGGCTATCTGCTGGGTGCGCTGCTGGCGCCGCGCTGGCTCGCGCGCCACGACGCGCGCGCGGTGCTGCTGGCCGGTTGCGCGGGCGCGGCGCTGTTGCTGGCCGCGCATGGCACGGTGAGCGCCGATGCGGCCTTGTACCTGCTGCGGTTGGCCACCGGTGTGGCGAGCGCGGCTACCTTCGTATCGGGCGGCCTGCTCGCTGCGCGTCTCGGCGCGGCGCACCCGACATCCTCGGGGCTGCTGCTGGGCATCTATTACGGCGGCACCGGCGCCGGGATCGTCGCCTCGGCGCTGTTGGTTCCACCGCTGATCGCAATGCCGTTCGCGCACGCGTGGAAGTGGGCCTGGGTCGCGCTCGGCGGGGCCGCCGCGCTGGCCATCCTGCCCATGGCCGCGAGCACGCGCGTGCTGGTCGCGCCGTCTGCGAGCGCCGGCGCACGCGCGCCGTTCGACTGGAAGCCATTCGGCTTCGGGTTGGCCGGATACCTGATGTTCGGCCTCGGCTACATCGGCTACATGACCTTCGTCATCACGCTGCTGCGCGAGCTGCAGCTGACCACGCCGCAGATCATCGCGTTCTTCGTGCTGCTCGGTGCCGGCGTGATGGTCTCGCCGTGGCTGTGGGCTGGCCTGCTGCAGCGCAGCCGCGGCGGGCAGGCGCTGGCGCTGCTCAATGGCCTGCTGGCGCTGGCCACGCTGCTGCCGGTGCTCGGCGCGCATCCGCTGGTGGTGTATGGATCGGGGCTGCTGTTCGGCGGTGTCTTCCTGTCGCTGGTGGCGTCGACCACCGCGCTGGTGCGCCACAACCTGCCCCCGAGACTGTGGGCGGGCGGCATCGGCGCGTTCACGATCGTCTTCGCGATCGGCCAGATCGTCGGTCCGAGCGCGGTGGGCTGGATTGCCGACGTGGCGGGCGGGCTGCGCCACGGCCTGGGCGTCTCGGCACTCGTGCTCGCCACGGGCGCCGTGCTCGCGTGGCGCCAGCGGCCGCTGGTTGCGGCGCCGGCGCCTGCGCGGCATCAATAAGGACTGGCGCTGCGTGGCGCCTCCGGGATGTCGGTGGTGTTCCTGAACCCGGCGGCCAGCGCCGAGGTCGAGCGCGCCAGCAGGCCGGTGTCCAGGCCCACGGCTACGAACAGCGCGCCGAGCGCCAGATAGCGGCGCGCCTGCGCCTCGTCGGCGGTGAGGATGCCAGCCGCCTTGCCGGCCGCCCTGATCCGTGCAATCGCGTGCTCGATCGCCTCCTGCACCTCGGGGTGCGCAGCGTTGCCGATGTGACCAAGCGAGGCCGACAGGTCGGCCGGGCCGATGAAGACGCCGTCCACGCCGTCGAGCGCGGCGATCGCATCGAGGTTGTCGAGGGCTTCGCGGGACTCCACCTGGACCAGCAGGCACACCTGGGCGTTGGCTTGCCGGTAGTAGTCCGGATAGCGGCCCCAGCGCGAGGCACGCGCGCTACCGATGCCGCGCCGGCCGTCCGGCGGGTAGCGCATGCTGTGCACGATCTCGGCGGCCTGCCCGGGCGTGTCGACCATCGGCACCAGCAGTGTCTGCACGCCCAGGTCGAGGTATTGCTTGATCAGCATCTGGCCCACGTGGCCATGGCCCACGGGCACGCGCGCGATGGCGTGGGTGGCGGGGTAGGCGGCAATCGCCTGGGCCTGCTGCAGCACGCTGGCGAGGTCGTTGGGCGAGTGCTCGCCGTCGATCAGCAGCCAGTCGAAGCCGGCGCCGGCACAGATCTCGGCGGCACAGGCGTTGGCCAGGCCCAGCCACAGTCCGATCTGCGGGCGACGCTCGGCCAGGGCCTGCTTGAACGGGTTCACGGGCGTCGGCATGAGTTCGTCCGGTGCAGCAGGCTGTCAGGCGAACGCGAACTCGAAGTGGCCGAGTCGCCCGTAGTCGGCCTCGAAGCGGTCACCGGCGCGCGCGGCCACCGGTCGGATGAACGAGCCGGCGAGCAGCACTTCGCCGGCCTGCAGGCACTCGCCCCAGGGTGCCAGCTTCATCGCCAGCCAGGCCACGCCGATCGCCGGATGCCCCTGGACGCCGGCGGCCAGACCGGTTTCCTCGACGTTGCCGTTCTGCCGCAGGATCGCGCCGCACCACGGCAGGTCGACTTCACGCGGGCGCACCTTGCGGCCACCGAGGATGACTCCGGCGTTCGCCGCGTTGTCGCTGATGGTGTCCTGCACCTTGCGCATCGCCCGGGTGTGCCGGTCGAACTGCTCGATGCGCGCGTCGATGATCTCGATGGCGGGCGTGACGTAAGCGGTGGCGTCCAGCACATCTTCGAGACCGATCTCGCGGCCTTCGAGCCTGCGATCGAGCACGAAGGCCAGTTCCACCTCGACGCGTGGCGCGATGAAGCGCTGCATCGGGATCGGGCCCGGTTCGAAGAACATGTCGTCGAGCAGCGTGCCGTAGTCGGGTTCGTCGATCTGGCTGGCCAGCTGCATCGCGCGCGAGGTCAGGCCGATCTTGTGGCCGCGCACGCGGCGACCCTCGGCCATCTTCATCGCCACCCAGGCGCGCGAGACGGTGTAGCCGTCTTCGACGGTCATGCCGGGATAGCGCCTCGAGAAGTGCTCGACCTGCACCCGCGTGCGTTCGCTGCGGTGAAGCTCGGCGGCGAGCTGCCGGGCGAGATCGGGGCTGAACATCTGCGTCACTGGGTCCCCGGCGTCTTGACGAAGTGCGGGTGCAGGGTGCTGTGCTTGCCGTCGTAGACCTGGCCTGGGCTTTCGTCCACCTGCACGGTCAGACCCAGCAGGCGACGCTCGAAGAGTGGCGCCAGGTGCGCCCGGGCGCGCCCGAGCACGGTGTCGCCGGCGGCCTGCTGCACGGCGGCGCTGCGCCCCGCGCCCATGCGCAGGTTCAGGTAGACGAACGCGTAGTCGCCCTTGCCGTCGGCCACCGCGAAGTGCGCGGCCGGGTAGGCCAGCACGCGCGTGCCGCCGGTGGGAAACACCTGGCGGCCGGTTTCGTCGCGCAGTTGCAGCATGCCGTCGGCGAGCGTGCGGCACAGCGCCGAGATGTCGGTCTCGGCCTCCAGGTTGGGCGTGTACAGCACGACCAGGTGCGGCATGGGTGCTACAGGCGGCTGGAGACGGCGGTGTAGTGCTCGGCGGCCGAGGCCTGGGCTGCGGGAATGGCCTCGCCGGTCTGCGGCGTCACCGGGAACACGGCGTTGAGCTGGCCGGTGCCGGACGAGCCGAAGTAGGGCGTGACGATCTCGACCGGCGCGTCGTAGGCCGACCAGCCCAGCGCTCCGAGCAGCATGGCGGTGTCGTGCATGAAGCCTTCGCCGTGGCCCTTGGCCGCGTACTCCGGCAGCATGCCGCAGAACCCGGCCCAGTCGGCGTGCTGCCACATGCGCAGGACTTCGCGGTCGAGCGCTTCCAGGAACGGGCTCCAGATGCGGAACGCGTACTCCGGCGCCAGGCCGTTCTGCGCGAAGCGGTGTGACAGGGAACCGCTGGCGAAGATCGCCACGGTGCCATCGTAGTGGTCTTCGATGGCGCGTCGCATCGCCCAGCCCAGGCGCGCGCTGTCGTTCAGATCGTGCACCGTGCACATCGCCGAAACCGACACCACCTTGAAGTGCTGGTCCTGGTTCATGTAGCGCATCGGCACCAGCGTGCCGTATTCGGGGTCGAGCGTGGTGGCGTCGTGCGCCAGCGTCTCCACCCCCCAGTCGTTGCACACCCTGGCCAGCAATTTCCCGAGTGCCGGATTGCCGGGGAAGGCAAACTCCATGTTGCTGATGAAGTGCGGCAACTCGTTGCTGGTGTAGCGACCCTGGAAGTGCGGCGCGCAATTGATGTGGTAGTTGGCGTTGACCAGCCAGTGCGTGTCGAACACCACGATGGTGTCCACGCCGAGGGCGCGGCAGCGGCGGCCGATCTCCCTGTGGCCGTCGATCGCGTTCTGGCGCGAACCCTTGCGCGGGCCGTCGAACTCGCTCAGGTACAGCGACGGAACGTGCGTGATCTTGGCGGCCAGGGCTAGCGTACCCATTGCGGACTCCCCGTTGGCTCGACGTGATGCCGGTGCGTCATCGGGCACCCCAGCGCGGGATGGCGTGCTGGCCGAGTGAAACCGCGACGTTCTTGGGTTCCAGGAACACTTCGTAGCTCCAGGTGCCGCCTTCGCGGCCAGTGCCCGAGGCCTTGGTGCCACCGAAGGGCTGGCGCAGGTCGCGCACGTTCTGGCTGTTGACGAAGCACATGCCGGCTTCGATGGCTGCTGCCACGCGGTGCGCGCGGCCGACGTTTCCGGTCCAGACGTAGCTGGACAGGCCATAGGCAACGTCGTTGGCGATGCGGATCGCGTCGGCCTCGTCCTCGAACGGAATCAGGCAGGCCACCGGCCCGAAGATCTCTTCCTGCGCGATTCGCATGCGGTTGTCGACGTCGGCGAACACGGTGGGCGCAACGTAGTTGCCCCGCTTCACCCGATCGGGCAGCGGCGGCGTGTCCAGGCCGCCGCACAGCAGCGTGGCGCCTTCCTTCGGGCCCAGCTCGATGTAGCTGCGCACCTTGGCCAGGTGCGCCTGCGAGATCATCGGCCCGACGATCGTCGCGTCGTCCAGCGGGTCGCCCACGGAGATGGCCTGCGCGCGCGCGGCGAACTGACGCACGAAGTCGGCGTAGATGCGTCGTTGCACCAGGATGCGGCTGCCGGCGGTGCAGCGCTCGCCGTTGTTGGAGAAAATCATGAACACGGCGGCGTCCAGCGCGCGCCCGAGGTCGGCGTCTTCGAAGATCACGAACGGGCTCTTGCCGCCGAGTTCCATGCTGAACTTCTTCAACCCCGCCTCTTTGACGATGCGGTTGCCGGTGACGGTGGAGCCGGTGAAGGAAATCGCGCGCACGTCGGGGTGGCGCACCAGCGGCTCGCCGGCCTGCCGGCCGTCGCCGTGCACGACGTTCAGCACGCCGGGCGGGATGCCCGCCTCGAGCGCCAGTTCGCCCAGGCGCGCCGCCGTCAGCGGCGAGAGCTCGCTCATCTTCAGCACTGCGGTGTTGCCGAAGGCGAGGCAGGGCGCGACCTTCCAGGTGGCCGTCATGAACGGCACGTTCCACGGCGAGATCAGGGCGCACACGCCCACCGGGTGAAACAGCGTGTAGTTCAGGTGCGTCGGCGTCGGATAGGTGTGGCCGTCGATCCGCACGCACATCTCGGCGAAATAGCTGAAGTTGTCGGCCGCGCGCGGCACCAGTTGCCTGCCGGTCTGGGCAATCACCTGGCCGGTGTCGTTGGTCTCGGTCTGCGCCAACCCGGGAACGTTGCCGGCGATCAGTTCGCCCAGCCTGCGTATCAGTGCGGCACGCTGCGGCGCGGGCAGGCTCGCCCAGGCCGGGAACGCCGCCTTCGCGGCGGCCACGGCGGCGTCGATCTCGGCTGCGCCGCCGCTGGCCACTTCGGCCAGCACCTGCTGCGTGGCCGGGTTGACGGTCTCGAAGTAGTCGGCGCTGGCGACCGGCTTGCCGTCGATCAGGTGGTCGATGCGCATGGAAGCTCCCGGACGATGGTATTGACGAGCGCGCCCAGGCGCTCGATCTCGGTGACGACCACGTCGCCGGGGCGGCAATCGACGACGCCGTCCGGCGTGCCGGTGAGGATCAGGTCGCCGGGTTGCAGGGTCATGAAGCCGGTGAAGTACTCGATCAGGAAGGGCACGTCGAAGATCATGTCCTGCGTGTTGCCGGACTGCGTGATCGCGCCGTTGACGCGCGTTTGCAGCGCCAGTGCCATCGGGTCGGGCACGTCGGCGCGATCGACCAGGAACGGGCCGAGCGGCGTGGCGCCGTCACGGTTCTTCACCCGCAGGTTGGGGCGGTACCAGTTTTCGAGATAGTCGCGAATCGCGTAGTCGTTGGCCACGGTGTAGCCGGCAATGAAGTCGTAGGCGTCGTCGCGCTTCACGTTGCGCGCGGTGCGGCCGATCACCACCGTGAGTTCGCACTCGTAGTGCATGAACGCCACGTCCGCCGGCCGGCGCGTGAACTGGCGGTGACCCGCGAGCGTCGTCTGGCTCTTCAGGAAGGCGAGCGGCTCCTCGGGCGCCCTGAAAGCCAGTTCGCGTGCGTGGTCGGCGTAGTTCAGGCCCAGCGCCAGGATGGTTCGCGCGCGCGGCACCGGCTCGAGCGGCGGCAGCCAGGTGACGCCGTCGAAAGCGACCCGCGTGCCGTCGCCGAGCAGCAACTGGCCGTCACGCTCGAGCGCGTGCGCGGCGCGGCCCTGGTGGATCACGCGGGCGTGCTTCACGGAGCTTGCTCGACCAGCGTGTGGGCGAGGGTGCCCAGCGCGGCGCTGCGCAATTCGACGTGATCGCCGGCGCGCGCGCGCGGTCGCGGCGCGGCGCAGCCGAGCATCAGCACGTCGCCCGCAGCCAGCGTCATGAACTCGGCGACGTCGGCCAGCAGTTGCGTGGGCGGGCGCACCAGAACGTCGAACCCCACCGTCTGGCACAGCGCGCCGTTGATGCGCACTTCGATCTGCACGGTGGCCGGATCGGTCACGTGCACGTCGGCGCCGACGCCGAGGAAGCCGTCGAGGCACCTGAACCTCACCGGTGGCCGGTAGAAGCTCGCGTGCGGGACCGACAGGTCGTTCATCAGCATGCAGCCCTGGATCGCTCCGCCGTCACCGATCAGCAGGCCGACGGTGGCGCCGATCTCGACCTCGGGCACGTGCACCGGCACGGCGATCGCAGCGCCGGCGGGGCTGAAGGTGTTGGCCGTCTTGATGTACAGCACCGGTGCGCGTGGTGGCGCCTTGTAGGGCGCGTCGTGCATCTGCGGCGCCAGCGCATCGAACTCGCTGCGCTGGTTCAGCAGCGCGCCGTACACCGTGCCGGTCGGGAGCCCGCTCACCGTACTGCCTCCGCGCTGCGCGTGACTTTCGTGCCGCGCCTGGTCTTTGCGCCGCGTGTCGCGTTCGCTTCGCGCGCGGTGCCGCTGGCCCGCAACGACTGCCGGTGGGCCGCCGACGGATGCTCGAGGTCGATCAGTTCGTCGAGCAGACGATAGAGCTGCGCGAGCTTGCCGGTGCCCAGCGTCTTCTCCATCCACTGATAGTGCGCTTCGACCGTGGCGGAGATCCTGGCCACCAGCTTCGAGCCCCTTGCCGTGGCCGCAACCACGGTGCGGCGCTGGTCGGCCGGATCGCGCGTGCGGCGGATCAGGCCGTCGCGCTGCATGCGGGCCAGTACCCCGGTGAGGCTCGGCCCGAGGATGAACGCTTCGCGCGCAACGCGGCCGGTGTCCGCCGTGCCGTGCTCGCCCAGCACGCGCAGTACCCGCCATTGCTGGTCCGACAGCCCGTGCTTGCGCAGGGTCGGCCGCAGGTGGGTCATCACGCCTTCGCGCGCCTGCAGCAGCAGGCGGGGCAGGTTGCGGTGGGTGAAGGGAACGTCCATGGCGTTAATGCTTAATATGTTAAATGATTGTCGCCGGTCGCTGCAAGGCCCGCTGCCACGGATCCGCTGAGACCGGTTCGCCCGGAAAACGGGCGTTTCCCCTCGTGGAATGCGTTTCGCGCAGAAGAATGCCCGTTGCCCCGCGCACCCGGCCCGGTTCGACTCCGCGCTGCCGGGCCCGGCTCGAGGTGCAGGTGCAGGTGCAGGTGCAGGTGCAGGTGCAGGCGTCGTGCCGCGCGTTCAGGCGGTGCGGCGACCTGCGGCTGGTAAGCGCGCGTCGCACAGCGTCGTCAGCGCTTCCAGGGCCGCCTCGTACTCGCGCCCGAGCCGCTCGATCAGTTCGGCAGCCCCCGGGACGTCGTGCACCGCGCCGATGCCCTGGCCGCAGCCCCAGATCGTCTTCCACGCCTTCGGCTTGTCGCGATCAGAGCCGAAGTCCATCTTCGACGGGTCGCTGACCGGCAGCCTGTCGGGGTCGAGGCCAGCGTTGCGGATCGAAGGTTTCAGGTAGTTGCCGAGCACGCCGGTGAACAGGTTGGTGTAGACGATGTCCTCGGCGGAGCACTCGACGATCATCCGCTTGTAGGCCTCGTCGGCGTGCGCCTCCTTCGTGGCGATGAATGCCGAGCCGATGTAGGCGAGGTCGGCGCCGATGGCCTGTGCCGCGAGCACCGAGCGGCCAGTGGCGATGGCGCCCGACAGCAGCAACGGTCCGTCGAACCAGCTGCGGATCTCCTGCACCAGCGCGAACGGCGACAGTCCACCCGCGTGGCCGCCGGCGCCGGCGGCGACCGCGATCAGTCCGTCGGCGCCCTTGTCGATCGCCTTGCGTGCGAAGGTGTCGTTGATCACGTCGTGCAGCACGATGCCGCCGTAGCCGTGCACGGCATCGTTCACCTCGACGCGTGCGCCCAGCGAAGTGATGACGATCGGTACGCGGTACCGCACGCACAGCGCCAGGTCGTGTTCGAGCCGGTCATTGGACTTGTGGACGATCTGGTTGACAGCAAAAGGCGCGGCGGGGCACTCGGGGTGGCGGCGGTCGTGTTCGGCGAGTTCGTCGGTGACTTGCCGCAGCCAGTCGTCGAGCCGTTCGGCGGGACGCGCGTTCAGCGCCGGGAACGCACCGACGATGCCCGCCTTGCACTGCGCGACGACCAGGTCGGGGCTGGAGATGATGAACAACGGTGCGCCGACGACGGGCAGGCGCAGCCGGTCTTTCAGGATCGATGGCAGGCTCATGATTCGTGGCTCTCGTGGTGCGAGTCGGAGGCTTCGGGGTGCATCGGGTACGTCGGGTACATCGAGCGTGCAGGGCACATGGTGCCAGCTTCGGTTCGTGCCGGCCGGCCGAAGATACAATCCCCGGATGTGCGATCGGCCTGCGGTTCCCGGCGTCCGGGCATGCGCGACATGACCGCGGCCGCGAACCGGGCGGCGACCGGCCATGCTGTCGTGCTCGCGGGCGTGGGTGTGGTCGCTGCCCTGAACGTCGGCAAGCTGCCGCCTGCTCTCAACGATCTGCAGCACGAGTTCGGGCTGTCGCTGGTCCAGGTGAGCTGGATGCTGTCGCTGTTCCTGCTCGGTTCGGCGCTCTTCGGCCTGGTCGGTGGCACGCTGGCCGATCGCTTCGATCCGCGACGCGTGATGATTGGCGGCCTGCTGCTCACCGCGCTCTCCGGGGCACTGGGCGCATGGGCACCGGGCGCATCGGTGCTGTTCGCGAGCCGGGCGATCGAAAGCGTCGCGTTCACGCTGACCGTGCTGCCGGTGCCGGCGCTGCTGCGTCGCACGGTGCCCGGTGCATCGCTGCGCGGCTGGCTCGGCGTCTGGGCCGCGTACCTGCCCACCGGCATGGGTGCGGCACTGTTCTTCACGCCGACGCTGATGTCCTGGGGCGGGTGGCGCGGTGCCTGGACGTTCTGCGCGGTCGTGGCCGCGTTCTGGGCATTGCTGGTCGCGGCCACGCAGCCGCGGAGCGCCGCTCGCGCCGAATCGTCGGCGCCGGTCGGCGCGCTGGTGTTCGCGACGTTGCGCTTGCGCGGTCCGTGGCTGCTTGCACTGTGCTTCGCGTTCTACGCCGGTCAGTTCACCGGCATCTTCGGCTTTCTGCCGACTGTCTACGTCGAGTACGGCATTTCGGCGCAACTGGGCGCTTCGCTGACCGCCATCGCCGTGATGAGCAACGGTGGCGGCGGACTCGCCGCGGGACTGCTGCTGCAACGGGGCGTCGACCGCTCGACGCTGATCGTCGTCGTCGGCATCACGATGGCCGTGTGTGCCTGGCTCGCGTTCGGCAGCGGCGTCGATTTCGCCTGGCGCTACGCGGCCATCGTCGTATTGTCGACGGTGGGCGGCCTGATTCCGGGGACGTTGTTTGCCACTGCGCCGTTCTATGCGCCGTCGATCGCGGCAGTCTCCACCACCGTGGGGCTGATGCAGCAGGGATCCGGGATCGGGCAGATCGTGCTGCCTCCGGTCATCGCGGGGCTCGCGCAATACAGCGGCGGCTGGAGTTCGACGTGGATCGCCACCGGCGCGGCGGCGCTGGTGACGGTGGTGATCGGCCTGATGATCCGTCGCTACGACGCGGTCCGGCCGCGCTGAGCGAGTCCCCGTGGCCGGCGATCAGTCGCCCAGCAGCCGGCGCGCGCGTTCCAGCTCGAAGTCCTGCGTCGCAGCGTTCGCAGCTTTCGGCGCCTGCGCGGTGCGACTGCGCCGCTGCACCCGCCACCACAGGAGTGCGCCGCCCAGCAGCAAGGCGAACGGGCCGAGCCAGAGCAGCCAGGTGCTGCGCTTGATCGGCGGCCGGTAGAGGACGAAGTCGCCGTAGCGTTGCACCAGCCAGGCCTTGATTTCGTCGTCGCTGCGTCCGGCGAGAATCTGATCCTCGACCTGGCGGCGCAGGTCGGCGGCGAGTTCGGCGCTGGAATCGGCCAGCGTCTGGTTCTGGCAGACCATGCAGCGCAGTTCTTCGGCCAGGCGATGGTAACGCTCGCGTTGCGCGGGCGAGGTCAGGATACCGGTGTCGGTGGGTCCGGCCGCGGCGGCGGCGGCGGGCGGTGCGGCAGACGCCGTGGCTGGCGCTGCGGCGGATGCTGCGGCGGATGCTGCGGCGGATGCTGCGGCGGAGGCTGCGGCGGAGGCTGCGGCGGAGGCTGCGGCGGAGGCTGCGGCGGAGGCTGCGGCGGAGGCTGCGGCGGAGGCTGCGGCGGAGGCTGCGGCCGGCGCATCCGCCGCGCACACCGGCCACGGCAGCACCGCGCCGAGCATGGCCGCGACCAGCGATGCCTGCGCGAGTGCGGCGCGCATCACGAACCGCGCAGCTGCCGCACCATCGGCAGTACCTTCGTCTGAAGCACTTCGCGCGTCACCGGGCCAACCTGCTTGAAGCGGATCACGCCGTGCTGGTCGATCAGGAAGGTTTCGGGAGCGCCGTAGACACCGTAGTCGATCGCCACCCCGCCCTTGATGTCGCTGACCACCACCATGTACGGATTGCCCAGCTTGCGCAGCCAGGCGATCGAGTTGTCGGGCATGTCTTTCCAGGCGATGCCCACGATCGGCAATTCGCCCGATTTCGCGAGGTCGTTGAACACCGGGTGCTCGACCTGACAGGCTGCGCACCACGAACCCCAGACGTTGAGCAGCCAGATCTGTCCGCGCATCGCCTCCGGGGTCCAGGCGCGCGACAGGTCGTGCGTGATCGGCAGCGAGAACATCGGCGCCGGCTTGCCGATCAGCGGCGAGGGGATTTCGCGCGGATTGCGGTCGAGCCCCTTCATCAGGAACCAGGCGATCGCCGTGAAGATCGCCACCGGAATGACGAAGCGCAGCGCCCTCATCGCAGCACGTCCCGGCAGGCCGGACGCAAGACGCCGATCACGCGGACTGCCCTGCGCGCAACGCCGGCGTCGCGCGCTCGGCCACGCGTCGGCGATAGCGGCGATCGGCCGCGGCGACGAAGCCGCCGATGGCCATCAGCACGCAGCCGAGCCAGATCCAGTTGACGAAGGGCTTGACGTGCGCGCGCACCACCCACGCACGATCGCCGAGCGGCTCGCCCATCGACAGGTAGACGTCGCGCACCAGGCTGCGGTCGATCGCGGCCTCGGTCATCGGCATCCCCGACGCGCGATAGACGCGCTTCTCCGGCGACAGGGTCGCGATCGGAGCGGCGTCGCCGGCTGCGGCGCGGCGGATTTCGAAGACGCCGCGCGTGCCGTCGTAGTTCGGCCCGCTGATCGGCGCGAGCCCGACGAAGCGAATGTCGTAGCCGCCCAACTCGATGCGCTGGCCCACTTCCATGCGCAGTTCGCGGCCGCTCTCGTAACTGGTGACCAGCGTGACGCCGACCACGAACACCGCGACGCCGAGGTGCGCGAAGTGCATGCCCCAGGCGCTGGCCGGATGCACGCCGATGCGGCGCAGCGACAGCCGCCCGTCGGCCCCGCGCAGCATGTCGCGGACGGCGACCGCGACGCAGGCGGCGATCCACAGTGCGAACATCAGGCCCAGGCTGGTCATCGGCCGGAAGCCATCGACCGCCAGCGGCAGCAGCAGCGCGCCGATCACCGACATCGCGAACGCCCAGCGCAGCCGCGCGACCAGATCGGGCAGCTCGGCCTTCTTCCAGCGCGCCAGCGGCCCGATGCCCATCAGGAACAGCGCTGGCGCCATGATCGGGTAGAACACCGCATCGAAGTAGGGCGGCCCGACCGAGATCTTGCCCAGTTCGAGCGTGTCGAGCACCAGCGGATACAGCGTGCCGAGCAGCACCGCCGCCATCGCGACCGTGAGCAGCACGTTGTTGGCGAGCAGCAGTGACTCGCGCGACACCGCAGCGAAGCCCGGGCCGTTGCCGATCGCCGGCGCGCGCCAGGCGAACAGCAGCAGCGAGCCGCCCACCACGATCGCGAGGAACGCGAGAATGAACACGCCGCGCGCGGGGTCGGTGGCGAATGCGTGCACCGAGGTGAGCACGCCCGAGCGCACGAGGAACGTGCCCAGCAGGCTCAGGCTGAAGCCGACGATCGCCAGCAGCACCGTCCAGCTGCGGAACGTGCCACGCTTTTCCGCCACCGACAGCGAGTGCACCAGCGCGGTGGCGATCAGCCACGGCATGAACGACGCGTTCTCGACCGGGTCCCAGAACCACCAGCCACCCCAGCCGAGTTCGTAGTAGGCCCAGAACGAGCCGAGCGCAATGCCCAGCGTGAGAAAACACCACGCCACCGTGGTCCAGGGCCGCGCCCACCGTGCCCAGGCCGCATCGAAGCGCCCGCCGATCAGGCCGGCCACCGAGAAGGCGAAGGCCACCGACAGACCGACGTAGCCCATGTAGAGCAAGGGCGGATGGAACACCATGCCCGCGTCCTGCAGCAACGGGTTCAGGTCGCGTCCGTCCGGCGGCGGCGGCACCAGCCGGTCGAACGGGTTCGAGGTGAACAGCAGGAACAGCAGGAAGCCCACGCCCACCAGTCCCATCGTCGAGAGGATGCGCGCGCGCAGCACCAGCGGCAGCGAGGTGGAGAACACCGCGACCGCGCCGGTCCAGCACGACAGGATCAACACCCACAGCAGCATCGAGCCCTCGTGCGAACCCCAGGTGGCAGCGATCCGGTAGTGCAACGGCAGGTTCAGGTTCGAGTGCGTGGCCACCAGGGCCACGCTGAAGTCGTTGCCGACGAACAGCGCGGCGAGCAGGCCGAATGCGAGGATCGCCAGCGCTGCCAGCGTCATCGCGGCCGGGCGCGCCACCGCCATCAGGCGAGCGCCGGTCGCGCCGCCCATCGCGGCGCCGGTCATCGGCAGGATGCCCAGCACCAGCGACACCGCAAGGGCCAGCGCCAGCGCGAATTGACCCAGTTCGGCGATCATCGGCGCCTCCGTGACGTGTTTCGCGGCCGATGCGCCGGCCGTGCGCTGCCGCGATCGATCATGGCTTCGGTGCCTGCTGGAACTGCGCCGGCGCCCCCACCGGGTGACCGGCGCGCTTCAGCGCCTCGGCGGCCTCGGGCGGCATGTAGTTCTCGTCGTGCTTGGCCAGCACTTCGCGCGCCTTGAAGGTGCCGTCGTGCTCCAGCGTGCCTTGCGCAACCACGCCACGTCCTTCGCGGAACAGGTCGGGCAGGATGCCGGTGTAGGCGACCTGGATCGTCCTGGCGTTGTCGGTGACGCCGAAAGTGACGGTGGTGCCGTCGCCGACGCGGCTGACGCTCGCCGGTACCACCAGCCCGCCGATGCGAAACGGCTTGCCCTTCGGCGCTTCGCCGTCGGCGATCTGTGTCGGCGTGTAGAAGAAGACCAGGTTGCTGCGGAACGCGTTCAGGACCAGGGCTGCGGCCACGGCCAGCGCGCCGAGCCCGGCGACGATCCACACCATGCGCTTGTGACGCGGCTTCATCGGTGGCTGCCTCCGGGGCGCGTGGCCGTCGCCATCGACCGTTCGGCGCGCATCGCGGTGGCGCGCCGCCAGCTCTCGCGCCGGTGACGGCGCAGCCCGGCGAGTTCGACGATCAACGCCAGCGCCAGCATGCCGTACGAGCTCCAGACGTAGAATCCGTAGCCACCCATCGCGAGCCACTCGCTCATCGCGTCGCCGCTCCGGCCATGGTCGAAGCGCTGTTGCCGGGTCGTTCGACCTCGCCGACCCAGCCGCTGAGCGCTTCGCGTTCGACGATGATGCTGCGCACCCGGTGCAGCGCGACCGCGATCGTGTAGGCCCAGGCCGCCAGCGTCATCAGCAGCATCGCGGTGAGCATCGTGTGTGCCATCTTCGGTGCCGCCGTCATCGAGATCGACGAACCCTGGTGCAGCGTGTTCCACCAGCGCACCGAGAAGTAGATGATCGGCACGTTGATCGCGCCCACCAGCGCGAGCAGCGCCGCGGCGCGATCGGCGCGGCGCGGGTCGTCGATCGAGGCGCGCAATGCGATGAAGCCCAGGTACAGGAACAGCAGGATCAGCGTGGACGTGAGTCGCGCGTCCCAGACCCAGTAGGCCCCCCAGGTGGGACGCCCCCAGAATGCGCCGGTCCACAGCGAGACGAAAGCGAACATCGCGCCGGTAGGCGCGAGCGCCTGCGCCATCATTGCGGAGAGCCGCGTGTTGAAGGCGAGCGACAGCGCGCACCAGAACGCCATGACCAGATACGCGAACATCGCCATCCAGGCGGCGGGCACGTGGATGAAGATGATCCGGTAGGCCTCGCCCTGCTGCCAGTCGGTGGGCGCGACAATGAAGCCGACGTACAGGCCTGCGGCGGCAAGAATCGCGGCGACAGCGCCGAACCACGGGATCAGCCTGCCTGCCAGCGGGTAGAAGCTGGCAGGCGACGCGTACCGGAACCAGAGGCTGCCGGTGCTGGACGACGGGGTGCTCATTCGTGGGCGATTCTAACCGCTAACGCCGTTGCAGCCGGACCCAATACCCACGCCGCGATCAAGCCTGCCCCGAGCAGCGAAAAGTGCGCTTGCGCACCGAGCCCCGCGGTGAACGATTCGACCGCGCCAGCGCCGAAAATCAGTACCGGCACCGCGAGTGGCAGCACCAGCAGCGCCAGCAGCGATGCGCCGCCGCGCGCACCGAGCGTGAGCGCGGCGGCCACCGCGCCGAGCCAGGACAGGATTGGCGTGCCGATTGCGAGCGATGCTGCCAGCACCATGATTGCGTCGGCCGGCAGCCCGAACTGCAGCCCGGCCACCGGCGACAGCAGCACCAGCGGCACGCCGGTGGCCAGCCAGTGCGCGAGCACCTTGCCGGCGATGAGCGCCTGCAGCGGCGCGGGGGCGAGCACCATCTGTTCGAGCGTGCCGTCGCCGTGGTCGGAGGCGAACAGCCGCGACAGGCCGAGCAGACTGGCCAGCAGCGCGGCAACCCAGGCGATGCCGGGAGCGATCGCGTGCAGCAGGTGCGGATCGGGGCTGACCGCGAGCGGAAACAGACTCGTCACCAGCAGGAAGAACACCAGGATCACCGCGAGTTCGGCGCGCGAGCGCATCGCCAGGCGCAGGTCGCGGCGGCACGCCCATCCGAGCGCAGCAAAGGCCCCGATGGCTGCCGGTTGCGTCACGGCCGGGCTGCGCCCAGATCGAGCACCAGCGGCGGCTGTGCGCACGGCAACGGCTGGTGCGTGGCGACGAGTGCGAGTCCGCCGCGTTGCAGGTGCTCGTCGAGCAGGCCGGCCAGGGTGTGCAACCCGGCCGTGTCGAGCGCCGTGCCCGGTTCGTCGAGCAGCCACAGCGGCCGGTCAGACAGCGCCAGGCGCGCCAGCGAGAGGCGGCGGCGCTGGCCGGCCGAGAGCCGGACGAACGGCAACTGCGCCTGGCGTTCGAGGCCGACGCGCGCCAGTTGTGCGTCGATGCGTGCGGGATCGACCTCGAGGCCGTCGAGGGCGGCCTGCAGCACCAGGTTTTCACGCGCCTCCAGGCTGTCCTTCCAGCCGCTCGTGTGCCCCTGGTACAGGCAGTCGGTGCGCCACTCGGGGGAATCGGGGCGACGAACCGCCCCGCGCCACCGGATCTCGCCGTCCACCGGGCGCGCCAGCCCGGCAACGGCGCGCAGCAGCGTCGACTTGCCGCTGCCGTTGGGGCCCAGCAGCATCACCCAGCGCGACCGCGGCACGCGCAGGTCGAGCGCGGCGAACAGCGTGCGATACCCTGCGGCGCAGGCCAGTGCGCGGATCTCGAGCCCGTCGAAGCCCGGCGGACCGCTCAAGGGGTGACCACGCGATCGATAACGATCGTCACGTCGCGCTGGCCGGGGGCGACGCCGGCGCGCTGCCCGTAGAGGTCGCCAGGCTGGCGCATCGCGTTGCCGCTGCGGCTCAGCCGTGCCTCGAGCACCAGCGAATCGGCCGACGCAATCCGGCGCGACGGATCCATCGCATCGGCGTCGCCGATCGAGAACGGCATCGGCAGGCGCGCGTTCGCTTCGCGCACCGCTGCGATCGGCACCGGCGGGCCGCCGGCCTGGCGGGCGATCACGTAGAGCGTGTCGCCGGGGCGCACCCGGTCGGCGAGGCTGGCGTCGATGGTCACCGTGCCGCTGACGCTGGACGCGGCCTCGGCCACGGCCGCCGGTGGTTTCTCTGTACCGCCGGCCGCCGCAGGGCTGCTGCCGGTCGAGGGCGCAGCGCCGCGATGTGCGAGTTCGGACTCGATGCGCGCCAGCACCGCGCCGATCTGTGCGGCGTCGTCGGAACCGGCCGGCAGGTTCGCATGCAGCTTCTTCAGATAGCCGCGCGCCGCTTCGAGGTTGCCGAGGCGGTACTGCGCCGCACCCATCAGTGCAATCGCCTTGGGTTCGTCGGGATTGGCAGCGAGCGCACGTCCGAGCAACTCGGTGGGCAGGCCGGAGAAATCGCCCTTTGCAAGCACCGCAGCCGTCTCGGCATAGTCGGCGAGCAGCCGCGCATCGGACGGCATCCGGCGCACCGCCTGCTCGAACGCGACCAGCGCCTGCGCGTGGCGACCCTGGATCCGGCGCGCTTCGGCGAGCATCGCCCAGGCCTCGCCGTCGTCGGGGCGCTCGCGCGTGCGCTGCTCGATGCCGGCGATCAGTTGGTCGATGTCGCCGGCATCGACCGGCGGATGGCCGGCGCGCAGGTCGAGGCTCGCGAGATCGGGCGCGCCGACCCGGTGGTAGACGCTCACCGCGATCAGTGGCACGAGCAGTGCCAGTGCCAGCGCAACCAGCGTGACCGTGCGGCCCGGTGCCGCGGCGGTGCCGCGCGCAGCCATGGCCGCTGCGGAGCCCACGGCGACCGTGGCGCCCGGGACGCTGCCGGCCGAAGCGGCAGTCGCCTCCGGAAGATCGTCGGCGACCTGTCGCAGCAGGTCGGCCTGCGCCTGCCCGGCATCGGCGTCGCTCAGGCGCCCGGCGGCGCGCTCGCGCTCGATCTCGCTCTTGCGATCGCGAAAGACGGCGACGCGACGACGCTGGTCATCGCGCGCGTCGGCCTGCAACGGCGCGCGTGACGACAGCAGCGGCCAGACAACGGCGGCGGTCGCCACGAGCGTGGCGGCGGCAATGGACAACCAGAGAAGCATCGGCGGGCGCCGGGCTGCGGGGCGCGGCGGCGGGATTGCGGATCAGCGTGGATTGTCGCACACCCACGCTGGCGCGCCGCTCAGTGTCGAAGCGGCAGCTCGCCCCGTGCCAGGCGTTCGCCGAGCGCGTCGAGGAAGCGGCTGCACGCCTCGAGTTGCGCGACCTCGACGTATTCGTCGGGCTGGTGCGCGACGCCGATGTCCCCCGGACCGCAGACGATGGTCGGCACGCCGATTTCCTGCAGGATGCCGGCCTCGGTGCCGAAGCTGACGCGGCCCGCCGACAGGTGGCCGCACAGCGGCATGATGGCCTGCGCGAGGCAGACGTTGCCGCGCTCGTCGAGTGCCGGCGTGTCGAAGATCTCCTCGAAGACGATTGCCGAATCGACCGAGATCGCGCGCATCGCCGGCAGCAGCACGTCGTCGCAATACGCGCGGATCTCGCCGAGCACGTCGGCCGAGCACGTGCCGGGCAGCGTGCGGATCTCGAGCAGGAATTCGCAGTCTTTCGCGGTGATGTTGTGCGCCGTGCCTCCTTCGATGCGCCCGACGTGCACGCTGCTGTGCGGGAACTCGAAGCCGTCGTGGCGCGCCGCCGCGTTCAGGCGCTTCTGCAGTGCATTGGCGAAGACGATGATCTCGGCCGCGGACTCGACCGCCGAGACGCCCCGGTCGCGCAGCGACGAATGCACCGAGTGACCGCGCACCTTCACGCGATAGCCGGCCGAGCCCTTGTTCGCGATGACCACCTGCATCGACGTGGGCTCGCCGATGATGCACGCGGCGGGTCGCACGGGCGCGGCCGCCAGCTGCGACGCGAGCTGGCGCATGCCGCGCATGTCGGTTTCCTCGTTGTACGAGAGCGCGATGTGCACCGGTGCGCGCAGCGCCGCGCGCGCGAAGCGCGGCGCCGCTTCGAGGACGCAGGCGATGAAGCCCTTCATGTCGGCTGCGCCGCGCGCATGCAGCCGGCCGTCGCGGCGGGTGAGCACGAACGGGTCGGAACTCCATGCCTGCCCGGTCACCGGAACCACGTCGGAGTGACCCGAGAGCATCAGGCCGGGGCGATCGTCCGGGCCGATCGTCGCGAACAGATTGGCCTTGCCCGGTTCGCTGGCGCGCTGCACCTGGACGTGTGCACCGCACGCCTGCAGACGTCCGGCGGCCCAGTCGATCAGGGCGGCGTTCGGGCGCACACTCACGGTGTCGAAGGCGACCAGTCGCCCGAGGGTGTCGATGACGGCGGCAATGTCCATGTCGGCGGCTCCGAAGGCGTTGTCGACCGAAGATACCGGAAAGCGTTCGCCGCCCGAAGTACAGTGTCGGCACAATGCGGCGCGGTGCCGCGAACCCGGGGAAACGCCGCGTGCAGGCCTCCCGTTGTGACTGGATCGTGGTCGGCGCCGGCATCGCCGGCGCCTCGCTGGCGTACTGGCTGGCGCCACACGGGCGGGTGGTCATCCTCGAACAGGAGGCGCAGCCCGGCTACCACGCAACCGGCCGCTCGGCTGCGCTCTACCTGCCCGGCTACGGCCCGGCGCAGGTCAGGGCGTTGACGCTGGCCAGTCGCGAGTTCCTGTCGAACCCACCGGCCGGCTTCGCCACCGCGCCGATCCTGTCGCCGCGCGGTGCGCTCACCTTCGGTACTCCTGCGCAGCGCGATCTGCTCGAGCGCCACTTCGACTCGGTGCGCGCGCTCGGCATCGCGGCGACCCGGCTCGATGCGCGAGGGGTTTGCGAGCGCGTGCCGGTGCTGCACGAACGCCTGGTCGCCGGCGGCATCTTCGAGTCCGACGCGTTCGACATCGACGTGGGCGCGTTGCTGCAAGGCTTCCTGCGCGGCGTGCGCGCGCACGGCGGAGTGATCGAGTGCGGCGCCGCGGTGCGCGCGATCGGGCGCGAAGGCGCCGATTGGTGGGCCGGCGACGGACGACGCTGCTGGCGCGCGCCGGTGCTGGTGGATGCGGCCGGCGCATGGGCCGACGCGGTTGCCGCGCTGGCGGGCGTGGCGCCGCTGCACCTGCAGCCGAAGCGGCGCAGCGCGTTCCTGTTCCGCCCGCCCGAGGGGCTGGAGGTGCGCCGGCTTCCGTCGATCATCGCGGTCGACGAATCGTTCTACGTGAAGCCCGATGCGGCAATGCTGCTCGGTTCGCCGGCGAACGCCGATCCGGTGCCGCCGCACGACGTGCTCGCCGAAGCACTCGACGTCGCGACGGGCATCGCGCGCATCGAGCGCTTCACGACGCTGCGCATCCGCCGTCCGACGCACGTCTGGGCGGGGCTGCGCACGTTCACCACCGACGGTTGCCTGGTCGGTGGCTTCGATCCGCTGGCACCGGGCTTCTTCTGGTGTGCCGGGCAGGGCGGCTACGGCATCCAGAGTTCGCCCGCGATGGGCGAAGCGAGCGCTGCGCTGGTGCAGGGCCGTCCGCTGCCCGCCAGACTGGTCGGGCACGGGCTCGACGAGCGAACGCTGGGCCCGGCGCGCCTGCGCACGTGACGGCGTGGTCGCACGCGTCGAGCGTCGCGCGGGCGGCCGTCGGCCCCGCCGCGATCTCTCTGGTCACTCCTCGTCGTGCGGGCGCCATGCGGCGCGCAGCCGGCCTTGCACGTTCGGCGGCGCTTCCTCGTAGCCGAGCAGCTCGAGCGAATAGCTGCCCTGTCCGCCGGTGATCGCCTTCAATCGCCCCTGGAAATCGGACAGTTCGGCCAGCGGCGCGCGCGCGCGCAGCAGCGCCATCCCGGCGCGCGCGGCGCCGGTGCCGGAGACCTGACCGCGGCGCGCGGAAAGCTCGCCGGAGACCGCACCGATCGCGTCCTGCGGAATGGCGAGCTCGAGCGCGACGATCGGCTCGAGCACGATCGGCCGTGCCCGGGCGGCGGCGTCGAGGAACGCCTTGCGCCCGGCGGTGATGAAGGCGATCTCCTTGCCGTCCACCGAATGCGTCTTGCCGTCGAAGACGGTGACCTGGACGTCGTGCACCGGGAATCCGGCGATCGCACCGCCGGCGAGCGCCTGCCGTACCCCCTTTTCGACCGCGGGGATGAAGACGCTCGGAATCACGCCACCCTTGACCTCGTCGACGAACCTGAAGCCCTCGCCGCGCGCCAGCGGCGCGATGCGCAGGAACACTTCGCCGAACTGGCCGGCGCCGCCGCTCTGCTTCTTGTGCCGGTGGTGGCCTTCGGCGGCTCCGGCGATCGTCTCGCGGTACGGAATCGTCGGCGGGTGCGAATCGACCTCGAGCCTGTATTGGGCGCGGATGCGTTCGAGCACGCGACCGACGTGCAGTTCGCCCAGGCCGCGGATCACCGCCTCGTGCGTGACCGGGTCGTGTTCGACACCCAGGCTCGGATCTTCCGAGGTCATCCGCTGCAGCACCTCGGCGAGTTTCTGTTCGTCGCCGCGCCGCTTCACGCGCACCGCCAGGCCGTAGACTGCATGCGGCAGCGGCAGCGGCCGGAAGTGGATCGCGGCGTCCTCGGGAGCATCGTGCAACACCGCGTCGAAGGCGAGTTCGTCGATCTTCGAGAGCGCGCAGATCTCGCCCGGCCCGGCCGACGACAGCGCACGTGTCTCGCGCCCCTGCAGCAGCATCGGCGTGCCGGCCTTGACCGCCTTGCGACCGTCGCCGACGTAGAGCAGCGTGTCGGGAGTGAGCGTGCCCTGGTGCACGCGGACCACACCGATGCGGCCGACGTAGGGGTCGATCTCGATCTTGAACACGTGCGCCAGAACGTGGTCCGATGCGCTGCGCGTGGCAACGAACGGCCCGGCGCGCTCGCGATCGCCGCCCGGCCAGCGCTCGAACAGCGGCGGATTGCCCTCGGCCGGGTTCGGCGCGAGGCGCACGATGAAATCGATCAGTTCGGCGACGCCGGCACCGGTGCGCGCCGACGTGAACAGCACCGGCACGATGTGTCCTTCGCGCAGTGCGCGCTCGAATGCGTCGTGCAGCGTCTGCGCGTCGATGTCCTCGCCCGACAGGTAACGCTCGGTGAGCGCGTCGTCGACCTCGACGACCTGCTCGACCAGCGCGCGATGCGCCTGCTCGACACTGCCGAAATCGGTGGCGGTGCCCGATGGCGCAAAGAAGCAGTCGGTCACTGCGCGCCCGCCTCCGGTGGGCAGGTTCACCGGCAGGCACTCCTGGCCGAACGCCGTGCGCAGGTCTTCGACGCGCGCCGGAAGGTCGACGCCCTCGACGTCGATGCGGTTGACCACGATGAAGCGGCACAGCCGGCGCGTCTGCGCCCACAGTGCCATCCGCGCCGCCGACAGTTCGACACCGTGCTGCGCGTTGACGACGATCGCCGCGGTTTCGACCGCGTCGAGCGCGGCCAGCGCGCGACCGGAGAAATCGGGGTATCCCGGCGTGTCGAGCAGGTGCGCGCGCACGCCATCGCGCTCGAAATGCGCGCAGGCCACCTTCAGCGAGTGTCCGTGCTCCTTCTCGAGCGGATCGTAGTCGCAGACCGTGCTGCCGCGCTCGACGGTGCCCGGGCTGGCGAGCATGCCGCTCGCCGCAAGCAATGCCTCGACCAGCGTGGTCTTTCCGACCCCGGCGTGGCCGACGAAGGCCAGCGTTCGCAGGTTCGCAGTTGGCTGCGCAGGCATGCAGGATCTCCCGGGGAAGGCGTGGAGGGGGGTCGACACCGAAGCATGAAGGCATCGGGGCGGACGGCGCAAGCCCTCGGGCGGGTGCCTCGGACGCGGGACCCACGACGCCGCGCAGATCCGGTGCGGCGGGCCGCAGGCGCACCACGACACGCGGGTGCTCAGCGATCGGCGCAGCGGGTTCCAGTCGTCCGGCACCAGGCCGCAGCCGCGGCGCCGGCGATCCGGCCGGTCGCGAAACACCCGGTCAGCAGATAGCCGCCGGTGGGCGCTTCCCAGTCGAGCATTTCGCCGGCACAGAACACGCCCGGCAGGGTGTGCAGCATCAGTTGCGTGTCCAGCGATTCGAACGCCACACCACCCGCGGTGCTGATCGCCTCGTCGATGGGCCGCGCCGCGATCAGCGGCAGCGGCAATCCCTTGATCGCTGCCGCCAGTCGCTCGGGGTCGGCGAATTCCTGCGTGGACAGCAATTCGCGCAGCAGGCCCGCCTTCACGCCTTCGAGGCCGGCGCGCACACGCAGGTGATTGGCCAGGCTGCGTGCGCCGCGCGGCCGGGCGAGCTCGGTGGCCAGGCGCGCCTGACTGCGTGACGGTGCGAGGTCGAGCCGCAGCGTCGCCGATCCGGCCGTCTCGATGGCGTCGCGCAGTGCCGCGGAAAAAGCATAGACGAGGCTGCCCTCGATGCCGGTCGCGGTGACCACGAACTCGCCCTGGCGCGCAGTCGCCGTGCCGGCCACGCCGTCGATGCGCGCGGCCACCGATTTCAGCGGGCGGCCGGCAAAGCGTTCGCGAAAGTGCGCTGACCAGCCCGGTCGTTGCGGCGTGCCGACGTCGAAGCCGCAGTTCGCCGGGCGCAGCCGCGCGATCGCGACGCCGCGCGCTTCGAGCAGCGGCACCCAGGCGGCATCCGAGCCGAGGCGTGCCCAGCTGGCACCACCCGGCGCGAGCACGAGCGCCTGCGCGTGCAGCGTGAACTCGCCGTCGGGCCCGCGCATGGCCAGCGTCGAGCCTGCTCGACGCTGGCCGGCGAACGGCATCGCGTCGCCGTGCGCGGCCCAGCCGAGCCAGCGATGGCGCATGTGCAGGCGCACGCCGGCATCGCGCAGCCGATGCAGCCAGCGACGCAGCAGCGGGGCGGCTTTCATCTGCGCCGGAAAGACGCGTCCGGACGATCCAACGAAGGTCGGCACGCCGAGCCCGTGGGCCCAATCGCGCAGCTCGGCGGGTCCAAACGCGCGGACGATCGGTTCGAGTTGCACGCGGTGTTCTCCATAGCGCGACAGAAACGCGTCGAGCGGCTCGGAGTGCGTGAGGTTCAGTCCGCCGCGGCCGGCGAGCAGGAACTTGCGGCCGGCAGAGGGCATCGAATCGAAGACATCCACCGGTACGCCGGCGGCGCTCGCCACCTCGGCCGCCATCAGCCCCGCCGGCCCGGCACCGATGACCACGACCCCGGACATCATTCAGGTCCCGTCACCGGGACCATCACCGCGTGACCCGGGACTGGCGCCGCGCGCCCGGCAATCAGCGCAGCGGCGGAATCTCGGGGTCGGCGTCCCAACTGGTGGAGGGACGGTGCGTGCGCGCGAGCCACTTGTCGAGCGCATCGACGTGCTCGGCCTCCTCGCTGGCGAATTCCGCGGCCAGTCGCTTGACCTCGGGGTCGGTGGATTGCAGGCCGACCGAACTGTAGTACTCCATCGCGCGCACTTCGTTCTCGCGCGCATAGCGCAGTGCGTGCCACGGGTCGAGCAGGTAGTCGAAGGCCTCGTCGCCGCCGACTTCGGGCGGGCTGGTCCAGCGGTACTCCCACGACCGCAGTCTCGGCAGCACGATGTCGCCGACCCTGGCCTTGATCTCGTCGCGGTGCAGTTGCGAGAAGTGCACCATGTCGCGAAACAGCGCGGCCACTTCGTCGTTGCGGTGCGCTTCCATCATGTCGGCCAGCTCGAGATAACGCTCGGCCGCCTCGCTCTCCAGCGCCACCGCATGAGCAAGAAATTCAGGCAGCGTGTAGCTCATCACGTCTCCTTTCTTCCGATCCCTCGCCGGGATACCGACCGCCTGCAAGGTTCGCTTCCGGTGCGCGTGTCGCAATTGATGCAGGTCAACGCGCTCCCCACCGATCGTACACGGGAATCGTATACTCGTGCGCTCCGACCGATCCGACACGGGAGTCTCCTTCGATGCTCGAACTGCACTATGCTCCCGGGGCCTGCTCGTTCGTGCCGCACGTCGCCCTCGAGGCAATCAAGGCGGCGGCCGGCGAGGACTTCGCCGCCCGCATGGTCAGGCTGCACAAGGGCGAGCAGCGCACGCCCGGGTACCTGGCGATCAATCCGGACGCGCAGGTGCCCACGCTGGTGGTCGACGGCAGGCCGCTGTCGCAGATCGTGGCGATCTGCGACTACCTCGACCGGCGATTTCCGCAGGCGGGGCTCTTGCCGACCGAGACCTGGACGCGGGCCCAGGCGATGTCGCAATTCCTGTGGATGAACAACACCGTGCACCCCACGTTCACGCACGTGTTCATGCCCGAGCGGTTCTGCGACGGCGAGGCGACGCAGGCCGGGCTCAGGCGCTTCAATGTGGCGCTCTATCGCACGCAGCTCGAGCGCATCCAGGGCTGGATTGCGTCGGCCTGCCCCTTCTGGTTCGGCGAGCGCCTGTCGTTTCACGACGCCTACGCGCTCACGCTGTTGCGCTGGGGCGGCCTGGCAGGCATCGACCCCGATTCGCTGCCCGTGTACAAGGCCTACGTCGATCGCGTCGCCGCGCATCCGGCGGTGGCCGCGGCGATCGCGCGCGAGGGAATCAAGCTGGGCACGTTCAGGAAGGCCTGAAGACGGCGCGTCGGTCCGCCGCCTCGTCGATCCGGTAGATCCAGAAGCCGCCGACCTGGTGGACGAGGGTCAGCCCGGGCACTGCGTCGGCCGGTTTGCGCGAGTCGTGAAACGGCAGCAGCCGCGCGACCAGCGTGGTGCTGGATGCCGCATCGGTGAGCGCGACCACGCGCACCCGGCCTGCTGCCGGCGCGTAGGCCGAATAGGCCGCGTGGCCCTGTGCGCGCACCCAGTCGCGCGCGCCGCTGATCGAGCCGTGGACGTTGCCGCCGTCGGGCAGGTCACGGAAGGCCACGCCCAGCCGGTCCGGCGCCATCGCGCCCAGCAGCAGCGCATCGCGCACGTGCACCACGACGTAGGCTTCGTGTCCGCCGGCCAACTTCTGCAGGCGGGCCGGGCCGTCGTCGCGCGCCAGCATCGCGTCGATCCAGCCAGCGAACGGCGGGCCGGCGTCGGCGCTGCCGGCGCCGTGCAGCCAGAAGCCTGATTCGGTGTGCTCGACTGCTGCGCGCTGCGCAGCCCAGTGCGCGGGAAGTGCGAGCGGTGCGCCGACGACGTGGCGATCGAAGCGCGTCTGCACACCGGCGAGCAGCGCCAGTTGTCGCGAGGTGTCCCACCAGGCCAGCACCAGCGCATCGGCGGGGACGTGCCTGCGCAGCGCCGCCGCGAGTGCTGCGATCTCCGGCAGCGGCGCGGTGGCGGTGAGGAACGGCTCGTCGATTTCCGGTCGCCAATCGAACAGCACCGGCCCGTCGACGCCATCGCCGAAGCGCAGCTCGGCGAGCGTCGCGCCGGTGCGGTTCTCGACGAGCCGCGCCTGGCGCAGGCCGAGCCCCGCCTGCGCGAACGTGTCGGCGACCGCCGGGTCGTCGATCCGCGGTGCAGCATCGACCACCTCGTAGCGGTACGGCGGTACCTTCGTGCGCAGCAGTTCGTTCGCGCCGAAGGCGGCGAGGGCGAGTCCTGCGACGAGCAGGACTGCGCCCGGCGCGCGCCGCCGCAGCGGGTTCACGCGTCGTGCCCGGAGGCGTCTTCGCGTTTGCGCGAGCGCCGCAGCAGCAGCACGCCCGACAACGCCATCAGGCTGCCTGCGGCCGCCGCGCCGCCGCCCCAACCCGGGAACGACCCGGGCAGTGACGCAACGTGCGACCCGGCAGCCGGTCCGCCGAGCGAGGTCTTCTTCACGCCGCCGCGCGCCTCGAGGGCGGCGACGCGTTTCGTCAACGCGGCCTGCTCGCGCAGCTTCGTGTTTTCCTCGAGGATGATCGTCTTGCTCCTGACGAGCTGCGACCAGCCCTCGCTGTAGGTGAAGCCGCCGGGGTGCGCGTGCGCGAGCCCTTTGTAGTGCTTCGCGACGTGCTGTTCCCACATTTCCGCGAAGGTGCGGTCGACCACCGTCGGGTTGTTGCCGCTGGCCATGAACAACGCGAAGAAGCCGCCTGCTTCGTCCTTCTCGGGCGCGAAGGGCGCCGGTCGGTTGGTCTTCTGGCCGACCATCAGTCTGTCGTTGAACAGCGCCTGCACGACCGGCCTGACTTCCTCGACCAGCTCCATCCCCGAAACGATGCCCTTGTCCATCATCGTCAGGTACGCCTCGGCGAAGCTCGCCGAGTGGCAGTTCTGGCAGGTGCCCTTCCACGCCTCGCGCCGATCGGTGAACCACGGGTGCCCGAGGTTGTCGGCGATGTTCTTGAACGGCAGGAACCCCCAGCGCACCTTGCGCACCACGTTGTGGGTGAACTGGCCTTTGTACTCCATGTGGCAGTAGGCGCAGGTGGGTGCGGTCTGGCCCTTCTCGATCGCCTTCGACAGCGGCGCGTTCCAGTCCCAGGTGTGGCCGGCGGTCTGGAAGTTCACGCCGTGGCGCGACAGCATGAACGCCTCGAACTCGTTGTGGTCGACGCCGTTGTGGCAGGTGGAGCAGGCCTGCGGCTTGCGCGCCTCGACCGCCGAGAACTCGTGGCGGCCATGGCAGTTGTCGCACTTGTTCTGGTTCGTGTGGCACATCGTGCAGCCCTCGGCGACTTCGCGCTGCTGCAGTGCGGCCCAGGTGGCGGTCTCGACGTTCGCCTTGTAGTCGAGCGCATGCGACGGACGGCCGGCGGGCCACTGGTCCTGCGGCCAGGCGAGCGTGTCGCGCTCGGATTCGCGCTCGGCGAACTGCCGCAGGTGACAGGTGCCGCAGACCGTCGTGTCGGGCATGCGCAGATCCCTGGCGTGGTTGCCCTGCGCCTTGCCCACGCCCATGTGGCAGTCGATGCAGTTGACCTGCCGCAGCGGCTCGCTGTTGCCGAGGATGCCGTGCGAACGCAGGTTGCCTTCGACCTCGGCCAGATGCGCCTTCTTGTAGGCGCGCGAATCGGCCTGCGGCAGCGCGCGCAGCGCATCGAGGTCCGAGTGCAGCGATTTCTTCCACGCGCTCACGTGGCCTGCGGTGATCTTCTCGTGGCACGCGACACAGTCTTCGCGCTTGACGACCATGTCGAGTCCGTCGGGGGCCTTGTAGAACAGCGACGGCGCCAGATATTTGCTCATCGGGATCGGTTCCCAGAACTTCGCGTGGCTGCCCTTGCCGTAGCCGTCCTTCTCGGACTGCACCCGCTTGCTCAGCGCATCGTGAAGCTGTGCCGGCGTCGCGTTGCGGTCGAGTTTCAGCGCCTTCAGCGTCTCGTCGGGCACCGAGTCGGGAATGGCCGCCTGCGCCGGGGCGATCCACGCCAGCAGCGACAGCACCATGGCGAACGACAGCTGCGCGAGTCTCATGTTCCCCTCCGTCCATGTGGCCGCCTTTTGCGTCGCGGCGCTTGTCGTGGCGGCGCGCTTGCGCGACGCCGTCGGCGATCGCGTGGTGCCTGCGGGCGAGTATCGGACGGGCGGGTGGCGGCGGCGAAGTACCAGTTGCCGCGTTGTCGATGGTGCCAGTGCGCTGCAGGCTCAGCGCAGCGTGTCGATGGTGCGTCGCAGCGCGAGGATCGCCTCGCTGATCGCGGTTTCGTCCAGCGCGGCGTAGCCGAACAACAGGAAGCGGTCGAGTGCGCCGGAGCGCCGTGCGTCGAACAGTTGCGCATTGGCGCTCTCGACGCCGTAGACGCCCACGCCGGCTCGCCGTGCCGCCGGTTCGATCTGCTGCGCGCCGGGCATCGACGGTGGCAGGTGCACCGCGAGGTGCATGCCGCTGTGGGCACCCGCGACGCGCGCGCCGGGAAACTGGTGCGCGATCGCGGCGCGCAGGTGATCGCGCCGCGCCGCGCAGATGCGTCGCAACTGGCGCAGGTGGTGCGCGTGATCGCCTTCGGCGACGAAGGCGGCCAGCGCGGCCTGGTCGAGCCAGGGCTGGCAGTTGCTGAGCAGGGCCTTGGCCGCGCGCGCCGGACCGACCAGCCGGCGCGGAAGGATCATGTAGCCGAGCCGCAACCCCGCGCCGAGGCACTTCGAGAACGTGCCGAGGTAGATCACCTGGTCATGACGGTCGTCGCTCTTGAGCGCCGGCAGCGGCGCCTCGTCGTAGTAGAAATCGCTGTCGTAGTCGTCTTCGACGATGTAGGCGCCGGCCCTGCGGCCCCAGGCGAGCAGCGCCTCGCGCCGCGCCAGCGAGAGGGTCGCGCCCATCGGGTACTGGTGCGACGGCGTGGCGTAGACCAGCGCGGCCGATGGCGGCAGTGCCGCAGGGTCGATCCCGTCGCCGTCGACAGGCACGGGGCACAGGCGTGCGCCGTGATCGGCGAACACGCTGCTTGCACCGCGATAGCAGGGGTCTTCCAGCGCGACCTCGACACCGGGCCGCACCAGCAGTCGCGCGAGCAGGCTCAGGCCTTCCTGGATGCCGTTGGTGATCAACACCCGCGACGCGTCGGTGGCGATGCCGCGGGCTGCGCCGACGTAGGCGGCGATCGCTGCGCGCAACTGCGGCAGCCCCTGCGGATCGCCGTAGCGGCACAGCGGCTCGGCTGGCGCCGCCAGCATCCGCGCGATGAGGGTGCGCCAGGCTCTGGTGGGGTACAGCCGCGGGTCGACCTGCCCGATCCAGAAGTCGTAGTGCGGTGGCACCGGATGCGGGCTGAGCACGCGATGAGGGCGGGAGCGAAACCGCAGGCGCCGCTGCAGCGCGGCGCCGAGGTCATCCTGCGCGTCTTGCGGGTCGTCCGGCGTGTGCAGCGCGTGGCGTGGCCCGAGCGCGTGCTGGTGCGGTGCAACATAGGTGCCTGCCTGCTCGCGGGTGCGTACCAGCCCCTGCTCGGCGAGACGCTGGTAGGCGCCCAGCACGGTGTTGCGCGACACGCCCAGGTCGCGCGCCAGCGAACGCGAGGCCGGCAACGCCGAGCCGGCGGGAAGCCGCCCGTCGAGGATCAGCGTGTGGATCTGGTCGAAGATCTGGTCCTGCAGGCCGACCGCGGATGCCTCGTCGACCAGGATCGGGATCTGCATGGGGCGCCTCCGCGCACGAACCTCGGGGCCGAGTATCGCATCGACGTTCGCGTGCAGAAACGACTGCACGCGCCGGGCGGGCCCGACAGCGCGACCACGATGATCAGTGCGCAGGAATTCGCGGATCGACCGGCTGCGCCGTTGCGGCGCGCCGGCGCTGCCCTGCGGCCAGGAATTCGCCCAGCACCCGCGCCGTGTGCGTCGCGCCGGTGAGCGCCAGTTCCGCCGGGGCGCCGGCGGCGACGATGCGCCCGCCGCCGATCCCGCCGTCGGGCCCGAGGTCGATGATCCAGTCGGCTTCCGCCCAGATGTCGAGGTTGTGTTCGACCACCACCAGCGTATTGCCGGCGTCCACCAGGCGGTGCAGCACGCGAATCAGTTTCTCGACGTCGGCCATGTGCAGACCGACGGTGGGCTCGTCGAGCACGTAGAGCGTGTGCGGACCGGGTGCTGGCGTGCGGCCGGTGGCCAGCGCCTTCTTGCGCGCACGCGCGACCCGCGGGTCGTGGTCGGCACCTTCGCCGACGATGCGCACTTTCGCCAGTTCGGTGACCAGCTTGATGCGCTGCGCTTCCCCGCCCGACAGCGTCGGGCTCGGCTGGCCGAGCGTGAGGTAGCCGAGGCCGACGTCCTGCAGCAGCCGTAACGGGTGGGCAATGGAGGGGTGCGCCGCGAAGAACCCGACGGCCTCGTCGACGTCCATCGCGAGCACGTCGCCGACGCTCTTGCCGCGCAAGTGCAGTTCCAGCGTCTCCTGGCCGAAGCGCCGGCCGCGGCAGGCGTCGCAGAGCACTTTCACGTCGGGCAGGAAGCTCATCTCGATCGTCTGCTGGCCTTGCCCGTCGCAGACCACGCAGCGCCCGCCGCCGGTGTTGAAGCTGAAGCGACTCGCGCTCCACCCGCGGATGCGCGCCTCGCTGGTGTCGGCGAACAGGCGCCGGATCGCGTCCCAGAAGCCGACGTAGGTCGCCGGGCACGAGCGGGGCGTCTTGCCGATCGGCGTCTGGTCGACTTCGAGCACGCGTGTGATGCCTTCCCAGTTCTCGATGCGCTCGACCCCGGTCAGAGACGGCGCCGCCTTGCGCTGATTGCGCGCCTGTACCTGCGCGGTGGCGTTGGCGAGCAGCACGTCGCGCGCCAGCGTCGACTTTCCGGAGCCCGAGACCCCGGTGACCACGGTCATGCGCCGCAGCGGGATGCGCGCGTTGACGTGGCGCAGGTTGTGCAGGTGGGCGCCGCGCAGCACGAGCCAGTCGGAGTCTTCGGCAGATGGGGCCGGACGCGGCGCGCCGAGCGGGTGTGCGAGCGGGTGTGCGAGGAAGCGCCCGGTGAGGCTGTCGGGGTGGGTCGCGAGTTCCTCGTGGTGGCCGACGGCGATGATGCGCCCGCCCAGCCTGCCGGCGCCCGGGCCGATGTCGATCACGTGGTCGGCGCGGCGGATCGTGTCCTCGTCGTGCTCGACCACCAGCAGCGTGTTGCCCTTGTCGCGCAGCGCTTCGAGCGTATCGAGCAGGATGCGGTTGTCGTGCGGATGCAGCCCGATCGTCGGTTCGTCGAGCACGTAGCACACGCCCTGCAGGTTCGAGCCGAGTTGCGCGGCCAGGCGGATGCGTTGCGCTTCGCCGCCCGACAGCGTCGGCGCGGCCCGGTCCAGCGCCAGGTACCCCAGCCCGACGTCGGACAGGAACGCGAGCCGCGAGCGGATCTCGGCGAGCACGTCGCGCGCGATTTCCTGCTCGCGGCCGGCGAAGCCGACCTGCTTCAGCCAGCGCGCGCAATCGGCGATCGGCATCGCGGTCAATTGCGCGATCGACAGGTCGAGCAGTCTCACCGCGAGCGCGGTGCGGTTCAGGCGCTTGCCGGTGCAGGCCGGGCACGGCCGCGGCGCGGCCGCGGCGGCAGCGGTCGAGGCGGCGGCGGCAGCGGTCGAGGCGGCGGCATCGGTGCCGGCCTGCGTGCCGAGCTGGTCGGCGAGCCTTTCCGCGAGCGCGCCGATCGCCTCGGTGGTCGAATCCTGGTCGGAGCGCCCCTTTGCCTCGGGTCTCGGCAGGTACGGGAGCTGCACGCCCGTGCCGATGCAGGCCGGGCACCAGCCGATTTTCGAATTGAACGAGAACATTCGCGGATCGGGTTCGGGAAAACTTGCACCGCACGACGGGCAGGCGCGCTTCGTCGAGAACAATCGCGTTTCGAGCGCTGCCGATGCGTGCGCCTGGGCCTGTGGGTCGTCACGGTCGGTGGCCGCGCGCAGTGCCCCGAGGGGCGAGGCGACCATCACGATCCCCTTGCCGAGGTCGAGTGCGCGTCGCAGCGCGCCGCGCAACCGCGCTTCGTCGGCAGCATCGACGACGAGGTCGGCCACCGGCAATTCGATGTCGTGTTCGACGTAGCGGTCGAGCCGCGGGAACCGGTCGGTGGGGAGGAACCGGCCGTCGACGCGCAGGTGCCCGAATCCCTTCGCCTTCGCCCACTTCGCGAGGTCGGTGTAGACGCCCTTGCGCGCGACCACCAGCGGCGCGAGCAGGCCGACGTGCCGGCCGCGATAGTCGCGCAGGATGCGCGCGGCAATCGCATCGAACCCCTGCGGTTCGATTCTCAGGTCGCAGTCGGGGCAGTACTGCTGGCCGAGCTTCACGTAGAGCAGGCGCAGGAAGTGGTAGGTCTCGGTGAGCGTCGCGACGGTGCTCTTGCGCCCGCCGCGGCTGGTGCGCTGCTCGATCGCCACTGTCGGCGGAATGCCGAACACGCCGTCGACGTCGGGGCGCGAGGCCGGTTGCACGAACTGGCGCGCGTAAGCGTTCAGCGATTCGAGGTAACGGCGCTGGCCTTCGCCGAAGATCACGTCGAAGGCGAGCGTGGACTTGCCCGAACCCGAGACGCCGCTGATCACGGTGAACCTGTCGCGCGGAATCTCGACGTCGATGTTCTTCAGGTTGTGCTCGCGGGCGTGGTGCACGAAGATCGCTTCGCGCGCCCGCTCGCGGAGAATGCTCTGCAGCGGTCTTTCTCCGGGCTCTTCGGCCCGAACCCCGGAGGTTCGCGCTCCGTGGCCGGCGGGGGCGGGCTCTTCGAGTCGCTCCCCGATACTCGCTTGGTCGAAGAGCCCGCCCCCGCCGGCCACTGCGGTGCGGTGGCTGGTTTCGGGCCGAAGAGCCTTCTCGTAATTGGCGAGAGCCTTCCCCGTGTGCGTGCGCGCTTCGCTGGCCAGCTGTTGGGGGGTGCCGGTGGCCACGACGTGGCCGCCGGCGTCGCCGCCCTCGGGTCCCAGGTCGATCAGCCAGTCGGCGGCGCGGACCAGGTCGAGGTTGTGCTCGATGACCAGCAGCGAGTGGCCGGCAGCGAGCAGCTTGCGCAGGGCTCGCAGCAGCTTCGCGACGTCGTCGAAGTGCAGCCCGGTGGTCGGCTCGTCGAACATGAACAGCGTGCCGCGGCGGCCGGTCTTCGCGAAGGCATGGCCGGGCGCGGCAGGCTGTGCGAGACCCTGGCTGGCGGCTTCCGCGAGGAAGCCCGCGAGCTTGAGTCGCTGGGCCTCGCCGCCGGAGAGCGTCGGCACCGGCTGGCCGAGACGCAGGTAGTCGAGGCCGACGTCGGCCAGCGGCTGCAGCCTGGCGCGGACGTCGCGTTCGCCGGCGAACACTCCGAGCGCCTCGTGGACGGTGAGGTCGAGCACTTCGGCGACCGAGCGCGCGCGACCGTCGCGGCCGGCGATCGCGACTTCGAGCACCTCGGCACGGAAGCGCTTGCCGTCGCAGTCGGGGCAGCGCAGGTAGACGTCGGACAGGAACTGCATCTCGACGTGCTCGAAGCCGTTGCCGCCGCAGGTGGGGCAGCGCCCGTCGCCGGCGTTGAAACTGAAGGTGCCGGCGGTGTAGCCACGCTCGCGCGCCAGGTCGGTCGCCGCGAAGCGCTTGCGGATCGGATCGAACGCACCGACGTAGCTGACCGGATTGCTGCGCGCGGTCTTGCCGATCGGCGACTGGTCGACGAAGACCACGTCGCCGATCCGGTCGTCGCCGAGCAGCCGGTCGTGTGCGCCCGGCGATTCGGTGGGCCTGCCGCGCGCCTTCAGCAGTGCGGGCAGCAGCACGTGCTGCATCAGCGTGGACTTGCCGCTGCCCGAGACGCCGGTCAGGCAGACCAGTCGCCCGAGCGGAATCTCGACCGAGACGTGCTTCAGGTTGTGTGCGCGCGCGCCTTCGAGCAGCAGCTTCTGCGTCGACGGACTCACCGATCGCGGATGGCCGGTGTCGACCTGTCTGCGTCCCGACAGGTAGTCGCCGGTCAGCGTGCCGGCGGCGCGCAGCGCCTGCGGGTTGCCGTCGAAGACGACGCGTCCGCCGCGCTCGCCGGGGCCGGGGCCGATGTCGATCATCCGGTCGGCGGCGAACATCACCTGCGGATCGTGCTCGACCACCACCAGCGAATTGCCGGCATCGCGCAGGCGCTGCATGACACCGATCACCCGGTTGATGTCGCGCGGGTGCAACCCGATCGACGGCTCGTCGAGGACGAACAGCGTGTTCACCAGCGAGGTGCCCAGCGCGGTGGTCAGGTTGATGCGCTGCACCTCGCCGCCCGACAGCGTGCGCGACTGACGGTCGAGCGTCAGGTAGCCGAGCCCGACCTGCTGCAGGTAGCGCAGCCGCGCGCGCAACTCGCCCAGCAGCAGGTCGGTGGCGTCGTCGAGCGGTGCGGGCAACGCCAGCGCATCGAAGAAGCCGGCCACCCGGTCGATCGGCAGCAGCATCAGGTCGTGGATCGACAGGCCGGCGATCTGCTGCAACTGCGTGTCGCTCCATTCGACGTCCGCCGGCAGGAAGCGCGCGTACGATGTGTCGCCCGACAGCGCCGCGCGCGCCTGCGCGAGCGAACCGACACGCCACAGCAGTGCATCGGGCTTCAGGCGCGCACCGCGGCAGGACGGGCAGGGCGTGTACGAGCGGTATTTCGACAGCAGCACCCGGATGTGCATCCGGTACGCTTTCGACTCGAGCCAGTCGAAGAAGTGGCGGATGCCGTACCACTGCTTCTCCCACTTGCCGGTCCAGTCGTTGCCGCCCTCGGTCACCCAGCGCCGCTGCGCGTCGGAGAGCGCGTGCCACGGAACGTCCATCGGCACGCCAGCCTTCGCCGCGAATCTTGCGAGGTCGCGCTGGCACTCCCGGAAGCTCTCGGTCTGCCACGGCTTGATCGCGCCTGCGGCCAGCGTCTTGCCCTCGTCGGGAATCACCAGGCCGAGGTCGATGCCGATCACGCGGCCGAAGCCGCGGCAGGTCTCGCAGGCGCCGAGTGGCGAATTGAACGAGAACCGGCTCGGCAGCGGATCCGCATAGGCGATGTCGCAGTCGGCGCAATGCAACCCGCTGCTGAAGCGCCAGCGCACCTGCTCGTTGCCGTCGTCGTCGAGCACGTGCACCGACATGCGGCCGTGGCCGCGCCCGAGTGCCGCCTCGATCGCTTCGGCGGCCCGCGCGTCTTCGACCGCGCCGGCGCGGAAGCGATCCTGCGCGACGTGCAGGATCCGGGCGTCGGCGGCGCCGTCGATCGTCTGCACGCGCGCGTAGCCCTGCGCCAGCAGGTGGGAGCGGATCTCGTCCTCGGTGAAGTTCGCCGGTACCGGAATCGGAAAGCTGATCACGAGCCGCGGATCGCCGATCGCGGCCGCGCGCGCGGCGATCGCCGCGCCGGCACTCGCTACCGTGTCGCGTCGCACCGGCCGCGCGCAGCGCCGGCAATGCAGCGTCGCTGCGCGGGCGAACAGCAGCTTCAGGTGGTCGTTCAGCTCGGTCATCGTGCCGACCGTGGAGCGCGAGGTGCGCACCGGGTTGGTCTGGTCGATCGCGATCGCCGGCGGCACGCCCTCGATCCGGTCGACCTGCGGCTTGTCCATCCGGTCGAGGAACTGCCGCGCATAGGCCGAGAAGGTCTCGACGTAGCGGCGCTGCCCCTCGGCGTACAGCGTGTCGAACACCAGCGACGACTTGCCCGAGCCCGAGACGCCGGTCACCACGACGAGTTCGCCGGTCGGGATGTCGAGGTCGACGTTCTTCAGGTTGTTCTGGCGCGCGCCACGAATGCGGATCGCGCGCCGCGGCGCCGATTGCAGCGGCCGGCCCGGCGCCTCTTCGGAGGCGGGCACGTCACGGGGGAGCATGGAGCGGTCGGGCAGTGCGGGAAGAAGGCCGGTCGAGTCTATCAGCATCGTCGACGGATATCGGACAATGGCGTTCGGGCCGTCCCTGGAATCCTGCCGATGACCGATGACGCCAACACCCGCGCGCACCGCTCGAAGACCGTCGCGGGCGCGCTCGCGCTGTTCGCCGGCCCGCTCGGCGCCCATCGCCTGTACCTGGGCGCGCGCGGGTGGTGGGTCTATCCGCTGTGGTCGCTGCCTGCGATGGCGCTCGCGCTGCGCGCCGAGCCGTGGTACCGGCACCCTGGCTTCTTCCTCGCCGCGGCCGTCGCGCTGGCGGCGATGCTCGAGGCGATCGTGATCTGCCTGACGCCCGACGCGAAGTGGGATGCGCAGCGCAATGCCGGTTCGGGACGACGTTCGGCCAGCGGATGGCCCGCAGTGCTGATTGCAATGGCCTCGCTGATCCTCGGCGCCACGCTGATGATGTCGGTGCTGGCGATCGCGCTCGAGACGGTGTTTTCGACGACGTCCGGGCGCTGAGCGAAAGACCATGCCGACCGGATCGCTGTTTCGCGACGGGGCGTGCCGGAAATCGTGCACGGCGACGCTGATCGCTTCGGGTGATCGCGGCCGGGTCGACTTCCGCTTGATACGATGCGGCCGATGAATACCCGACGCCCCCCGGAAGCGACCGACACCGACGCCACGCTCGAGCTGTGGCTGGCCCGCGAGCGCGAGGTGCGGCTGCTGATGGCCCCGCCGGGCAAGATCCCGGCCGGGGAACTCGGACGTACCACGGGGCTCCAGTTCCTCGAGCGCATCGGGCGCGGCGAGGTGCCGTCGGCGCCGATCTTCCAGACGCTCGACTTCGTGCCGGTGGAAGCCGAGCGCGGCCACATGGTCTTCCAGGGGACGCCCAAGCCCGACTACTACAACCCGATCGGTTCGGTGCACGGCGGCTACATCGCGACGCTGCTCGACTCGGCGCTCGGCTGCGCGGTGCACACGATGCTCGAGCAGGGCTTCGTCTACACCACGCTGGAGCTGAAGGTGAACTACGTGCGCGCACTCACCGACAAGACCGGCCCGGTGCGCGCCGAAGCGCACGTCGTCAACGTCTCGCGGCAGATCGGCGTGGCCCAGGGGCGGCTGGTCGACGCGGCCGGCCGCATGTATGCGTGGGCCTCCACCACCTGCCTGATCTTCCCGCTGCCCGCGAATGCGACCTGACACCGATTCCGCCACCATCGCCGCGAGAACGACCATGACCACGACCCACCGTACCATCGTTTCCACGTCCGGCGCGCCGGCGGCGATCGGGCCCTATTCGCAGGCGGTGCGCGCCGGCGACACCGTCTACCTGTCGGGGCAGATTGCGCTGGACCCCGCCAGCGGCCAGCTGGTCGGCGGCGGCATCGAGGCGCAGGCCGAGCAGGTGTTCCGCAACATGAAGGCGGTGGTCGAGGCCGCCGGCGGCTCGCTCGCGCACTGCGTGAAACTGACGCTGTTCCTCACCGATCCCGGCGACTTCCCGGCGGTCAACGAGGTCATGCAGCGCCACTTCGCGCAGCCGTATCCGGCGCGCTCGACCGTCGGTGTCGCCAGCCTGCCGCGCGGGGCGATCTTCGAGGCCGAGGCGATCGTGGTCCTCGATTGAGGGCGGCGCGGATCGTGCGCAGTGGCGCGCCGCACTAGCGAGGTCGCCGCCGCGGCCTCGACGTCCTCCGGGGCGACGCTGTTCGCCCGGCTGGGCATCCGGCGCGAGCAGGACCTCGTCCTGCACCTGCCGATCCGTTACGAGGACGAAACCCGCATCACCGCGCTCGGTGCGCTGCGCCCGGGCGAAACGGCCCAGGTGCAGGGCGTGGTCGTGCGCCAGGAGATCGTCGCGCGGCCGCGGCGCACGCTGGCGGTCGAATTGCGCGACGACAGCGGTTCGATCACGCTGCGCTTCTTCCACTTCTACGGCTCGCAACTGCGCCAGTTCGCCGTCGGCAACCGCGTGCGCGCTTTCGGCGAGACGCGTGGCGGCCTGTTCGGGCTCGAGATGGTGCATCCGCGCTACCGCGTCGTCGACGAGGGCGAGCCGCTGCCGCAGGCACTGACGCCGGTCTATCCCACGGTTTCCGGCCTCGGGCAGGCGCGGCTGCGCGCCACGATCCTGCGTGCACTGCGTGCCGTGCAGTGGCCGGAAACGGTGCCCGCCGCGGTGCTCGCCGCGCTGGGCCTGCCGGCGTCGGCCGACGCGCTGCGCGCGATCCATCAACCGGCGCCCGACACCTCCGCCCGTGCACTGCACGAGCGCACGACGCCGGCATGGCGACGCGTGATCTTCGACGAATTGCTCGCCCAGCAACTGTCGCTGCAGCGCGCGCGCGCGGCCCGCGCGGCGCAGCGTGCGCCGACGCTGTCCGACGACGTGCTCGCACGGTGCCTGCTGCAGGCGCTGCCATTCCGCCTCACCGGTGCCCAGCAGCGCGTCTGGACGCAAATCGCCGGAGAGCTGGCGACAGCGCAGCCGATGAACCGGCTGCTGCAGGGCGATGTCGGCAGCGGCAAGACGGTGATCGCCGCACTCGCCGCGGCGCAGGCGATCGGCAGCGGCTGGCAGGCCGCGATCATGGCGCCCACCGAAATTCTCGCCGAGCAGCACCTGCGCAGGATCGGCCCGTGGCTGGAGCGGATCGGCGTGCGCATCGCCTGGTTGTCCGGGTCATTGAAAGAGCCCGAAAAGAGAGCGGCGCGCGCGCGTGCCGCTTCCGGCGAGGCGCAGCTGCTGATCGGCACGCATGCGCTGATCGAGGATGCGGTCGCGTTCGCGCGGCTCGGGCTGGCAATCGTCGACGAGCAGCATCGATTCGGCGTGGCGCAGCGCCTGGCGCTGCGTGACCGGCTCGAGGCGACGACCACCGTCGTGCCGCACCAGTTGATGATGAGCGCGACGCCGATTCCGCGTACGCTGGCGATGTCGTACTACGCGGACCTCGACGTTTCGGTGATCGACGAGCTGCCGCCGGGTCGCAAGCCCGTGCTCACCAGGCTGGTGTCCGATGCGCGCCGCGACGAGGTCGTGGCGCGCGTGCGCGCTGCGGCCGCCGCCGGACGCCAGGTCTACTGGGTGTGCCCGCTGATCGCGGAGAGCGAGGCACTCGACCTGCAGAGCGCCATCGACGCCCACGCCGCGCTGGTGCGCGAACTGGCGCCGCTGCGCGTCGGGCTGGTGCACGGCCGGCTGCCGTCGGCGGACAAGCAGGCGGTGATGGCGCAGTTCGCGAGTGCAGCGCTGCAGGTGCTGGTGGCGACGACCGTGATCGAGGTCGGCGTCGACGTGCCCAACGCGACGCTGATGGTGGTCGAGCACGCCGAGCGCTTCGGCCTCGCGCAGCTGCACCAGTTGCGCGGCCGCGTCGGTCGCGGTTCGGGCGAGAGCGTCTGCGTGCTGATGTACCGTGGGCCGCTGTCGGCAGCGGCGCGCGAACGGCTGAAGACGTTGTACGAAACCGGTGACGGTTTCGAGATCGCACGGCGCGACCTGCTCCAGCGCGGCCCCGGCGAATTCCTCGGCGCGCGCCAGTCCGGCGAGGCGCTGCTGCGCTTTGCCGACCTCGAACGCGACAGCGACCTGCTCGGGGCCGCGCGCGAGGTGGCGGCAGCGCTGCTGCGCGATGATCCGGCGCGGGTCGACGAGCACCTGCAACGCTGGTTCGGTGGACGCGAGGAGTTCCTGCGCGCCTGAGCGGGTGATCGACCCGGGCGTGCCCGGGTGCACGGCCCGGCGTGCACCCGGTCCCCCGGTTTTACCGGGCCAGTGCCGCGGCGCGCGCAATCGCGGCCAATCCGACGGCGGCCGAGTCGCCGTCGGCCACCCTGCCGTGAAGCGCGAGCCGGTGCATCGCGCGCGCGTAGCGCGACGAGAGCTCGCTGCGCGCCACCACGGTCGGTACCAGGTCGTGCGGCGACCAGGCGGACGCGTCGCGGATCTCCGCGCCGATCAGCAGGCCCGACAGATAGGCGGGGACCTGGTGAGCCGCAAGCCCGCCGAGCAGGGTCTCGGTGCGTGCGGTGAACAGCAGGTGCGTCAGCGACCCGGGTTGCGCGCCGGCGTGATCGACGCCTTCGTCGAAGGCGCGCAGCGCTTCGGCCTGGTGCTGCGGCGAGTCGTCGGGGTCGCTGCACAGGCTGGCCAGCGTCGAGCGCCGGCACAGCAGCGCGTAGAGCTCGCCGGTCATGTAGGTGCGGAAGGCGACGATCTGTCGGTCGCGCAACTCGACCCAGCGGCAATGCGTGCCCGGCAGCACGAACAGTCCTTCGCGGTCCTGCAGCGCTCCGATCGCCTGCGTCTCGCCACCGCGCATCAGGTCGGGCGAGTCGATCTGGCCGCGCGCCACCAGCCCGGGCACGACCCTGAACGGCCGGCCCATCAGATCGTCGAAGTTCGCCAGGTGCCGGGCCAGCGCCTCGAGCCCGGCAGGCGTTCGCAGGCGACCCGCATCGCGCCACCCGTCGCGACTGCCGATCATGCCGCAGGCGATCACCGGCAGCACCGGCGCGCGCGCGAGCCAGTCGCCACACAGCGCTTCGAATGCCGCGCGAAAGCGCCCGCCGGCGATGCTGGCCACGCCGGCCGACGACTCACGACGCGCCGCGATGCCACCGGGACCGATCAGCCAGGCGCGCAGCGCGCTCGATCCCCAGTCGACACCGATCAGCGATGCGGCGTCGGAGTGGGATGCAGTTGCGGCGGGCTCGGGCGTCGCGGGCATCCCTGCAGTATGCCCGAGCAGCCGCTTGCTATCATCGTGGACGCGCCATGACACTCACCGAACTCAAGTACATCGTCGCCGTGGCGCGCGAACGCCACTTCGGCCGTGCGGCCGAAGCCTGCTTCGTGAGCCAGCCGACGCTGTCGGTGGCGATCCGCAAGCTCGAGGAGGAACTGGGCGTGCAGCTGTTCGAGCGTGGCGGCAGCGAGATCGGCATCACACCCGTGGGCGCCCGGATCGTCGAGCAGGCGCAGCACGTGCTCGGGCAGACCAATGCGATCCGCGAGATCGCGGCGCAGGGCAAGGACCCGCTGGCCGGGCCGCTGCGCGTGGGCGTCATCTACACCATCGGCCCGTATCTGCTGCCGCGGCTGGTGCCGCGGATGATCGCGGACGCGCCGCAGATGCCGCTGCTGCTTCAGGAGAACTTCACCGTGAAACTGCTCGAGCTGCTGCGCCAGGGCGACATCGATCTCGCGATCCTCGCCGATCCGTTTCCCGACCAGGGTCTGGCCACGCTCGGCGTCTACGACGAACCCTTCGTGGTCGCGGTGCCGGCGCGGCATCGGTGGGCACGGCGCAGGGCGATCCGCTCGCTCGAACTGAAGGAGCAGACGATGCTGCTGCTGGGCACCGGCCACTGTTTTCGCGACCAGGTGCTCGAAGTGTGCCCCGAGCTGTCGCGCCATTCGCAGTCGAGTGCCGGCATCCAGAAGACCTTCGAGGGATCGTCGCTCGAGACGATCCGGCACATGGTGGCCTCGGGTGTCGGCGTCACGGTGCTCCCCCGCACCGCGTGCGCGCAGCCGCGCGAGGACGAGCTGCTGCGTTACATTCCGTTCGTGGCGCCGCCGCCGCACCGGCGTGTGTCGCTGGTGTGGCGCAAGAGCTTCACACGGGTGCCGGCCATGGAGGCGGTGCGTCGCGCGATCCTCGCCGCTGATCTGCCCGGCGTCACGCCGTTGCCGGACGAGCGTCCGGTGTTCCACTGAATCCGCGAGCGAGCCGATCATGAACCAGCGCCCCGACCATCCGACGATCGAACAGACCATCGGCCGCACGCCGCTGGTGAGGCTGCAGCGCATCCCCGGCGCCGACGGTGATCAGCGGGGCAACGTCGTGCTGGGCAAGATGGAGGGCAACAACCCGGCCGGATCGGTCAAGGACCGCCCGGCGCTGGCGATGATCGCGCGCGCCGAGGCGCGCGGCGAGATCCGCCCCGGCGACACGCTGATCGAGGCGACTTCGGGCAACACGGGCATCGGGCTGGCGATGGCGGCGGCGCTGCGCGGCTATCGGATGGTGCTGATCATGCCGGACAACCTGTCGCTCGAGCGACGCCAGTCGATGAAGGCCTATGGCGCGGAACTGATCCTGGTGACGCAGGCGCAGGGCATGGAGGGCGCGCGCGATCTTGCCGATCAGATGCAGCGCGAAGGGCGGGGCCGGGTGCTCGACCAGTTCTCGAACGACGACAACTGGGCAGCGCACTACGAGACGACCGGCCCCGAGATCTGGGACGATACGCAGGGCCGGATCACGCACTTCGTTTCGGCAATGGGCACCACCGGCACGATCACCGGCGTGTCGCGCTATCTGAAGGAGCGCAACCCGGCGGTGTGCATCGTCGGCGCCCAGCCGACCGACGGTTCGTCGATTCCGGGCATCCGCAAGTGGCCCGAAGCCTACATGCCGAAGATCTACCGGCATGCGCGCGTCGACCGCATCGAGTCGGTCTCGCAGGTCGACGCCGAGGAGATGACGCGGCGCCTGGCCGTGGAGGAGGGCGTTTTCTGCGGCATATCGGCCGCAGGCGCGTGCTGCATCGCGCTGCGGCTGGCCCGCGAGGTCGAGAACGCAACGATCGTCTTCGTCGTCTGCGACCGCGGCGACCGCTATCTGTCTACCGGCGTGTTCCCGGGATAGCCGCTGCCCGACTTCCCCACGGATGGACGCCGACCACGCGCCGCTGCGCGCCATCGCCCTGCTGGTCGGCGCCTGCGTCAGCTTCGCACTGCTCGACAGCGTCGCGAAGCATCTGTCCCAGACGCATCACCCGCTGCTGGTCGCCTGGGCGCGCTACGTCTTTCACGTCGTCGTGATGGCGGCGATCTTCCTGCCACGGATGGGGCGCGCGCTGCTGCGCACCCGGCGCCCCTCGCTGCAGGTTGCGCGCGGCGTGTGCCTGGGCATGTCGTCGGTGTGTTTCTTCTCCGGCATTGCCCACCTGCCGCTGGCCGAGGCCACGGCGATCGTCTCGATCGTGCCGATCCTGGTCACCGTCGGCGCGGTGACCCTGATGCACGAGCGTGCGCCGCGTGGCACCTGGCTGTCGCTGGCCGCCAGCTTCGGCGGCGTGCTGCTGATCGTGCGCCCGGGCAGCGCGCTGTTCGGGTGGGCGGCAGCGCTGCCACTGCTCGCGGCGCTGTTCATCGTCGGCTACCAGTTGCTGACGCGCAGACTGTCGGGCGTCGACAATGGGCTGGCGACGCTGTTCATCGGCGCGGTGGTGGCCGCGGTGATGCTGGCCGTGGTCGCGCCCGGGCGCTGGCAGCTGCCCGGCACGTGGCTGCAGGGCGCGCTGTTCGTCGCGATGGGCGCGATCGGCGCCTTCGGCCACCTGCTTCTGGTGCGTGCCTACGAACACGGCTCGGCAGCGGCGCTCGCGCCGTTCGGTTATACGCACTCGGTGATGGCGGTGGTCTTCGGCCTGCTCTTCTTCGGCCAGTTCCCCGACGCGGTGTCGCTGGCGGGGATCGTGCTGATCGTCTGCACCGGGGTGCTGATGGCGATGCTGCGCAGGGTCGAGGCGCAGCCGTTCGAGGACTGAAGGCGTGCGGGTCAGCGCAGTGCGGCGAGCCGGCGCGCCAGCTCGTAGACCGCCATCGCGTAGAAGCTCGAGCGGTTGTAGCGGGTGATCGCGAAGAAATTCTGCGCGCCCAGGTAGTAGCTCGGCGCGGCGTCGCCGTTGGGCAGGTCGATCAGCGCCAGCGGCATGTCGGGGGAAACCGGTTCGTTGCTCGAGATGCCGTAGGCTGCAAGCTCGGCGATCGTGAACTGCGGCCGGATGCCGGCATCGACCAGCGGTGCCAGCCGTGTCTCGCTGTCGAAGCGCATCTCGAAGCGCACCGGCTCGCCACTGCGCCAGCCGTGCGCGGCGAGAAAGCTGGCGACGCTGCCGATCGCGTCGGCCGGATCGGACCGCAGTTCGACGTCGCCATCACCGTCCAGGTCGACCGCGAAGCGGCGGATGCTGCCCGGCATGAACTGCGGCAGGCCGATTGCGCCGGCGTACGAGCCGCGCACCGAGAAGACGTCGAGCGCCGACTCGCGGCTGAAGAGCAGGTATTGCTCGAGCTCGCCGCGAAAGTAGTCGGCGCGACGCGGGGCGTCGAACGCGAGCGTGGTGAGCACGTCCAGCACGCGGAAATCGCCGCTGATGCGGCCGTAGAGGGTTTCGACGCCGATGATCGCCACCACGATCTCGGGCGGCACGCCGAAGCGCTGCGCCGCGAGCCCGAGCCAGAGCTCCTGTTCGCGCCAGAAGCGCAGGCCTTCGCGGATGCGCAGCGGATCGAGGAAGCGCGAACGATACGCCGTCCACGAGCGCTTGAACTCCGGGGGCGGTGGTGCTGTGAGCCGCAACGCCTCGTCGTTGCGCTGCACGCTGGAGAACAGTTCCAGCAATTCGGATTCGATGAATCCATGCCGCTGGACCATCCCGGCGACGAAAGTCCGGACTTCGGCGCGATCGGCGTAGCTGGCGGCGATCCCCGCCGTTGCCGCGGACGCCGCCGGTGCGCCGGCGGGCCGCCTGGCCCGCTGTTTCGCCTCGGTGCCGGCGGGCGCAGCGGCGATGGCGACGACCAGCACTGCCAGCAGCACGCGCACCGCACCTGCCGCTGGCGCGGCGTGCGCGATGATCGCGGTGAGGGGGCTGGAACGGGCCGGATTCGAAAAAGACGCAGGGGTGGACGGGCGCGGGCTCACGGCTTGAAGGCTTGCACGGACTTGTGCAAGTGTCGCACGGCGGCGCGATCGGGCGAGGTGTCCGCGTAGCGCAGCCGCTCGTAGGCTGCGACGATGCGTCGCGCCTCGGCCAGCCGGGCGTCGTCGAGTGCGCGCGCAATGCGTGCCAGATGGCGCGAGGCGGTCTCGTGCCGCGCGCGGCCGAGGCCCACTGCCGCCAGACGGAAACAGAACGATGCATAGGCCTGCACCACCGGATCGCGCGGCAGTTGCGGGCGCAGCGTGAGCAGCGCCACCGCGCCGACCAACGCGGCAAGCACCCCCGCCAGCAGCGCAGCGAGCTGCTGCCAGTCGCCGGCGGCGATGCCGAGTCGGGCGAGCAGGCTCTGCTGACGGCTGCGGTCGTATGACAGCACCCACTGGTTCCAGGCGTTGCCGATCGCGTCTAGGTTGAACCACAGGCGCTGCGCGAGCGAGCGCGCCGCCACCTCGTGGCCGGATGCGCCGTCGCCCAGGCGCAGACCGCGTTCGATGCGTTGCGGCGCGACTGCAGCGGTCGGGTCCACGCGCACCCAGCCGCGGTCCGCGAGCCAGACTTCGGCCCACGCGTGTGCGTCGGCCTGCCGCACCAGCCAGTAGCCGTCCACCGGATTGCGTTCGCCGCCCTGATAGCCGGTGACGATGCGCGCCGGGATGCCCAGCGCCCGCATCAGCACTGCGAACGCGCTCGCGTAGTGCTCGCAGAAGCCGGCACGCGACCCGAACAGGAAGTCGTCGACGCCGTCACGACCGAGCAGTGGCGGCTCGAGCGTGTAGCGAAACGGCTGTTCGCGGAACATCGCCAGCGCGCGTTCGACCAGCCGTTGATCGGCCAGCGGCGCGGTGCCCTCTTCGGTGCGCCAGCGTGCGGCCATCGCGGCGGTGCGCGGATTGAATCCGGCCGGCAGGGCGAGCCAGGCGCGCAGCGAGGCCTTGTCCTCGTTCGCGCCGGCGCGAAACCCGGTGCCGGAAACGATCGTCGTGCGCAGGCGCTCGACGATCGGCGTCGGCGAGACCAGTTGCAGGTCCGCACGCAGGATGGGCCGGGCCGAATCCGACTCGGCGCTCACCGGCATCTCCAGCGCGAACAGCCAGTTGCGACCGGTGGGCTCCTGCGTCACCGTGTAGCGGACCTCCTCGCCACGAGTGTCGAACTCGAGCGGTGTCGCGCGGCCCGGTGCCGCGCGCGCCTCGTGCGCGCGCCAGGCCAGGCCGTCGAAGCTGCCGAAGACCGGGCCACGCCAGTAGAGCACCGCGGTGGGCGGGATGGCGCGGTCGAACAGGACCCGGAAGGCGATCGCGTCGGACTCCGACAGTTGCGCGATGTTGCCGGGTGTCATCGTGTCGGACAGGCCGGTGCGCGCACGCTGCGCGTCGGCAGACATGCCCCAGAGCGGCCCGCCGTATCTCGGGAACAGCAGGAAGACCGCGACGGCGATCGGCAGCGCCTGCGCCAGCATCAGGCCGACGCTGCGCAGGCGCTGGCCGATCGATGGCTCGTGCTGCCGGAACTGCATCGTGAGCATCGCCGCGAGCAGGCCGTACAGCGCCGCCGTTACGGTGAGCGCGGTCGCGATCGACTGCGAGTGGAAGAACGCGGCGAGCAGCAGGAAGAAGCAGAGGAAGATCACCACGAACAGGTCGCGCCGGGCGCGCATTTCCATCAGCTTCAGTCCGAGGAAGAGGACCAGCAGCGCGACGCCGGGCTCGCGCCCGAGCAGGGTCTGGTAGTGCGCGTAGACCGCGGCGGTACAGGCGATCGCGGCGGCCCATCGCACCGAGACCCGTGGCAGCCAGCGGCCCGAGAGCACCAGCGACAGCCGCCATGCGAACAGCACGACGAAGCCGGCGCCGATCCACCAGGGCAGGTGCATCAGGTGCGGCAGCACCGACAGTGCAACCGGCAGCATCAGGAACAGCGTCTCGCGTCGTTCGCGCTCCCACTGCGCCCCCATCGTCCCGCCGAGCGCGCGCAACGAGTAATGAAGCCCGGTCGCCATGGCAGCGGGTCGTGCGCCTCAGGCGTTCCAGGTCGCCAGCGCCTCGAGGCAGCGCGTGCGGTGGGCGGTCCCGTGATCGAAGGCGATCCGTGTGCCGGGAAGCGCCAGCGCGTAGCGCACGCCGGCCGCGTCGGCGTCGAGGACCCACCGGGTGAGCCGTGACAGGCGCGCTTCGGCGTCCATCGCGGCGGGCAGCGCCGACCACTCGAGCGTCAACTCCCCGAGATCGCCGCCGTCGAACTGCTTGCTGATCAGGTTGTCGGCGGCGGTGCGTGCGATCGCCTTCCAGGCGATCAGCCGTGGCGAATCGCCCGGCACGTACGGGCGCAGCGCCGCGATGTCGTCGCTGCCCGAACCGCGCGCGCTGCCTTCGCCGCTCGCCGCGAGGCGCGCGGGCAGCGGCGCGGCAGGCGTCTCGGGTTGCGGGTAGACCAGTACGCGCAGCGCCGGGCGCCAGCGCGCCCAGGCGCGCCAGATGCCCATCGGGAACGTCGTGGCAAGCGTCAGGCGCGGCACCTGCATCCACCCGCGCCGGTGCGCCGGCAGCGCGATCGTCACGAAGTGCTCGGCGTCCGGTGCCACGTCGAAGTACTCGGGCTGTGCCATGGCTGCGGTATTCAGGCACAGCGCAAAGCGCTCTACCCTGGTCGGGTTGCGCGCAATCAGCGTGAATTCCGCGATCTGGCCGGCGAACACCGGCTCGGCGCGCCCGGCGCGCAGCGTGAGCGTCGCCAGGTTGCGCCAGGTGTGCAGCATTGCCACGACCGCGATGGCCCCGACCAGGAAAGTCAGTGCGTGGCCGAGCGACAACTGGTAGTTGATCGCCGTGACCAGCATCGTCAGCACGACGGCGGCGAGCAGCAGCCCGGCGCGCGTGGGCAGCATGAACACGTTGCGGCGGGCGAGCCGGTAGTCGCCGGCGCGCGGGCGGCTCATGGCACCGCCACCGCCTCGAGCAGGCCGGCCACCATTTCGGTGCGTGCCCGATGCGAGACGCTGCCGCCCTTGGCCGGGCGCAGCCGGTGGCCGGCCACCGCGGTGAGCACTGCCTGGACGTCGTCGGGCAGCACGTGGTTGCGTCCATCGAGCAACGCCCACGCGCGCGCGGCCTGCAGCAGCGCCAGTCCGGCGCGCGGACTCAGGCCCTCCGACAGGGCCGGGCTGCGTCGACTGAACGTAAGCAGGTTCTGGACGTAGTCGAGCAGCGCCGGCGCGCAGCGGATCCCGCACACCATCTGCTGCGCCTGTTGCAGTTGCGCCGGATCCATCCGCGCGGGCAGGCTGGCGAGCATGACCCGCCGGTCGTCGCCCTCGAGCAGCGCGCGCTCCGACCTGGCGTCCGGGTAACCGAGCTGGACGCACATCAGGAAGCGGTCGAGCTGCGATTCGGGCAGCGGGAACGTGCCGACCTGGTCCTGCGGGTTCTGCGTGGCGATGACGAAGAACGGTTCGGGCAGCGTCAGCGTCCTGCCGTCGATCGAGACCTGGCGCTCCTCCATCGCCTCGAGCAGTGCGGACTGCGTCTTGGGCGACGCGCGGTTGATCTCGTCGGCGAGCAGCACCTGCGAGAACACCGGCCCCGGGTGGAAGACGAACCGCGAACTGTCGCGGTCGAACACCGACAGGCCGACGATGTCGGCCGGCAGCAGGTCGTTGGTGAACTGCACGCGCTTGAACTGCAGGCCGAGCGACATCGACAGCGCGTGGGCGAGCGTCGTCTTGCCGACGCCCGGCAGGTCTTCGATCAGCAGGTGGCCGCGGGCGAGCAGACAGGCGAGTGCGAGCTTGATCTGTGGCTGCTTGCCCACGACGACGGTGCCGACCTGTGCGGCCACCGCCTGGATCCGCTCGAGCATGTGAGGCCCGGAAGTCGTTGGGTCCGATCGAGTGTAAACGAACGCGCAGCGGCATCTGCCTGCTTGCGTGGCCGGTTTGGACGATCGGCGCCACGCGCCGATAATCGGAGCCGTGAGGCGGGCGGACGGTTCGCCCGTCAACCGCCCGATGGCCGCGAGGGCGGCCGTGCACAGGAGGATTCGTGATGTCTGCCGTTGCACAAAACGCTTCGTCGCCGCAGGGCGACTCCCTGGTCGACGTAGCCCGCGAGGGCGGCGTCGTACGGTTGACGCTGAACCGCCCGGCGCAGTTCAACGCGCTCTCCGAAGACCTGATGCGCGCGGTGCAGGGCGAACTCGAGCGCGTGGCAGCCGACCCGCTGGCCCGCGTGATCGTGATCGCCGGCGCCGGCAAGGCGTTCTGCGCCGGCCACGACCTGCGCGAGATGCGTGCCAGTCCTTCGCACGACTACTACCGCACGCTGTTTGCCCAGTGCGCGCGCATGATGATGACGATCCAGCAGTTGCCGCAGCCGGTGATTGCGCGGGTGCACGGGATTGCGACGGCGGCTGGCTGCCAGCTGGTGGCGATGTGTGATCTCGCGGTGGCCAGCGCTGACGCGAAGTTCGCTGTCTCGGGCGTCAACCTGGGTCTGTTCTGCTCGACGCCGTCGGTCGCCCTGTCGCGCAACCTGTCACGCAAGGCGGCCTTCGAGATGCTGGTCACCGGCGAGTTCATCGACGCGCCCACCGCGCAGGCCAGGGGGCTGGTCAACCGGGTGGTGGCGCCCGAGGCGCTCGACGCCGAGGTCGACCGGCTGGCGGCGTCGATCTGCGCGAAGCCGGCGGTCGCGATCGCTGCCGGAAAGGGCCTGTTCTACCGCCAGCTGGAAATGGGCATCGATGGTGCCTATCAGCTCGCTGGCCAGACGATGGCCTGCAACATGATGGACGAGTCGGCGCTCGAAGGCGTGCAGGCGTTCATCGAGAAGCGCCGCCCCGACTGGAAGTGAGGGGCCGCGCCCGCGCGGACGGACGATTTCGCGAACTCCCTATAATCGCTCTTTTCCCCTGTCGAAGATCGTGAGGCCCCGATGAAGATCCTCGTTCCCGTGAAGCGGGTGGTCGACTACAACGTGAAAGTGCGCGTGAAGAGCGACCAGAGCGGCGTGGACATTGCCAACGTGAAGATGTCGATGAACCCGTTCGACGAGATCGCGGTGGAAGAGGCGATGCGGTTGAAGGAAAAGGCCGTGGCCACCGAGGTGGTGGCGGTGTCATGCGGCGTGCAGGCCTGCCAGGAGACGCTGCGCACGGCGCTGGCGATCGGTGCCGACCGGGCGATTCTGGTGCAGACCGACGCGGAGTTGCAGCCGCTGGCGGTGGCGAAGATCCTGAAGGCGCTGGTGGACAGGGAGCAGCCGGGTCTGGTGATCCTGGGCAAGCAGGCGATCGACGACGACGCCAACCAGACCGGGCAGATGCTGGCGGCGCTGGCCGGGCTGCCGCAGGCCACCTTCGCTTCGAAGGTGGAGATCGCCGACGGCCGGGCCACGGTCACGCGCGAGGTCGACGGCGGACTGGAGACGGTTTCGGTGTCGCTGCCGGCGGTGGTGACGACGGACCTCAGGCTGAACGAGCCGAGGTACGTGACGCTGCCGAACATCATGAAGGCGAAGAAGAAGCCGCTCGACGTGCTCAGGCCGGAGGATCTGGGGGTGGACGTGGCGCCGCGGCTCAAGACGCTGAAGGTGAGCGAGCCGCCGGGACGCAAGGCGGGGGTGAAGGTGCCCGACGTGGCCACGCTGGTGGCCAAGCTGAAGAACGAAGCCAAAGTGATCTGAAAGGGACCGACCGATGGCAGCTCTGGTACTGGCCGAACACGACAACGCGGCGCTCAAGCCGGCGACGCTGAACACGATCGCCGCCGCGGCCAAGGCGGGTGGCGAGGTCACGGTGCTGGTGGCCGGTAGCGGCTGCGCGGCGGTCGCGCAGGCGGCCGCGCAGGCCGCGGGCGTGGCGAAGGTGCTGCTGGCCGATGCGCCGCAGCTGGCCGACCAGCTCGCCGAGAACGTGGCCGCGCAGGTGCTGGCGGTGGCGGGCGGGTTCACGCACATCCTGGCCCCGGCCACCGCACACGGCAAGAACGTGGCGCCGCGCGTGGCCGCGAAGCTCGACGTGGCGCAGATCTCGGACATCATCGGCGTGGAGTCGCCCGACACGTTCACGCGGCCGATCTACGCGGGCAACGCGATCGCCACGGTGCAAAGCGCCGACGCGGTGAAGGTGATCACGGTGCGCACCACCGGCTTCGACCCGGTGGCGGCCACGGGCGGTGCGGCGCCGGTCGAGCCGGTGGCGGCGGTGGCCGACTCGGGCAAGTCCGCGTTCGTGGGACGCGAGATCGCGCGCAGCGACCGCCCGGAGCTCACTGCGGCGAAGGTCGTCGTCTCCGGTGGGCGCGGGATGGGCAGCGCCGAGAACTTCCACCTGCTCGAGCCGCTGGCCGACCGGCTCGGTGCGGCGCTGGGCGCTTCGCGGGCGGCGGTGGACGCGGGTTACGCACCGAACGACTGGCAGGTCGGGCAGACCGGCAAGATCGTCGCGCCGCAGCTCTACATCGCCGTGGGCATCTCCGGGGCGATCCAGCACCTGGCCGGCATGAAGGACAGCAAGGTGATCGTGGCCATCAACAAGGACGAGGAGGCGCCGATCTTCGGCGTGGCCGACTACGGCCTGGTCGCCGACCTGTTCACCGCAGTGCCCGAACTGGTGAAGGAACTGGGCTGAAAGGGGCTGGTTCCGGCCCCGTGACGGAGGATCCGCCATGTCGTACGTCGCACCGCTGAAGGACATGCTGTTCGTGCTTCGGCACCTGGCCGGCATCGACGAGGTCGCATCGCTGCCGGGTTTTGCCGAGGCGGGCTACGACACTGCGCAGGCGGTGCTCGGGGAGTGCGCGAAGTTCAACGAGCAGGTGATCGCGCCGCTCAACCGCGGAGGCGACCTCGAACCCTCGACGCTGTCCGATGGTGCGGTGACCACTTCGCCGGGCTTCCGCGCCGCGTTCCGCCAGTTCGCCGACGGCGGCTGGCAAGGTGTCCAGCATCCCGAGGAATTCGGCGGCCAGGGATTGCCGAAGCTGATCGCCACGCCGTGCATGGAGATCCTCAATTCGGCCAACCTGTCGTTCGCGCTGTGCCCGCTGCTCACCGACGGCGCGATCGAGGCGCTGCTGGTGGCCGGCTCGCAGGCGCAGAAGGCGCTGTACATCCCGCACCTCGTCTCGGGCGCCTGGACCGGCACGATGAACCTCACCGAGCCGCAGGCCGGCTCCGACCTCGCGCTGGTGCGCACGAAGGCGGTGCCGCAGGCCGACGGCACGTATCGCATCTTCGGTCAGAAGATCTTCATCACCTACGGCGAGCACGACATGGCGGGCAACATCGTGCACCTGGTGCTCGCCCGCACGCCCGACGCGCCCGAGGGCGTGAAGGGCATCTCGCTGTTCGTGGTGCCGAAGTTCATGGTCGACGAGCAGGGCCGGCCCGGCCGACGCAACGACGTGTGGTGCCAGTCGATCGAGCACAAGCTCGGCATCAAGGCGAGCCCCACCGCGGTGCTGATCTACGGCGACGACAGGGGCGAAGTCGGCGCGGGTGCGGTCGGCTACCGGATCGGCCAGGAGAACCGCGGCCTCGAGTACATGTTCGTGATGATGAACGCGGCGCGTTTCGCGGTCGGTGTCCAGGGCGTGGCGCTGGCCGAGCGTGCCTACCAGCAGGCGGTGGCGTACGCGAGGGAGCGGCTGCAAAGCCGCGACGTCGCCGGTTCGGGCGCGGCGGTGCCGATCATCCGCCACCCCGACGTGCGCCGCATGCTGATGACCATGCGCGCGCACACCGAAGCGGCGCGCGCGCTCGCCTGTGTGGCCGCGGCCGCTTCCGACGCCGGCCATGACGCGCCCGACGAAGCCACCCGTCGCGAGAACATGGCGATCTACGAGTTCCTGGTTCCGATCGTCAAGGGCTGGTCCACCGAGATGTCGATCGAAGTCGCCTCGCTCGGCGTGCAGGTGCACGGCGGCATGGGCTTCATCGAGGAGACCGGCGCGGCGCAACACTATCGCGACGTGCGCATCCTCACGATCTACGAGGGCACGACCGCGATCCAGGCCAACGACCTGATCGGCCGCAAGACCGCACGCAATGGCGGTGCGGTTGCCCGGGTGCTGCTCGCAAGCGTGCGGCAGACCGAAGAGGCATTGCGCCAGGCCGGCGGCGCCGACCTCGACGCGATCGCGGCACGCCTGTCGGCCGGCCGCGTGGCACTCGAAGACGCCGTGCGATACATCGTCGAGACGCTCGGCAAGGATGTGCGCGCGGCATTTGCCGGCAGCGTGCCCTACCTGAAGCTCGCAGGCGTGGTGCTGTCGGGCTGGCAGATGGCCCGCGCGGCGCTGGTGGCCGACCGGATGCTGAAGGCGGGCGACGGCGATGCGCCGTTCCTGCGGGCCAAGATCGCCACCGCACGCTTCCATGCCGATCACCTGCTGACGCAGGCCGCAGCGCTGCGTGCGGCCGCGGTCGAGGGGGCGCCGGGCGTGCTCGCGATGCCCGAAGCGGCGTTCTGACGCCGCTGTCGCAGCGCCTGTCGGCGCGGCCCGCCGGCTGCCGGACCAACGGGCGCCGGCGCGCACTGTTCGGGCAGTGCGCGGTGCGCGGCACGCCACTCAACCGACAGCGGCGTCCTTCGGCGCTTCGAGCGCCGATTCGATCGCCTGGTCGACGCGCTCGAGCCAAACGAATTCGAGCCGCTCGCGCGCGTCGGCGGGAATCTCGTCGAAGTCGCGCCGGTTGCGTGCCGGCAGCATGACGCGTCCGATGCCGGCGGCAGCCGCAGCGACCACCTTCTCCTTGATTCCGCCCACCGGGAGCACGAGACCGCGCAGGCTGATTTCGCCGGTCATCGCGGTGTCGCTGCGCACCGTGCGCCCGGTGAGCAGCGAGACCAGCGCCGTGAACATCGCCACGCCCGCGCTCGGTCCGTCCTTGGGTGTGGCCCCGGCCGGCACGTGGATGTGGATGTCGGTCCTGCCGAGCCGCGTCTCGTCGATGCCGAGTTCGCACGCGCGATGCTTGACAATGGACAGCGCCGCCTGCGCGCTCTCGCGCATCACGTCGCCGAGCTGACCGGTGAGGATCAGGGCTCCGTTGCCGGGCAGGCTCGTTGCCTCGATGAAGAGGATGTCGCCGCCGACCGGCGTCCAGGCCAGTCCGGTCGCAACGCCCGGAACCGTCGTGCGCATCGCGATCTCGTTTTCGAAGCGCGGCGCGCCGAGGATCCCGTCGAGGTCGTCGGCGCCGATGTGCAATCCGGCGGCCGAGCCCTCGGCGATGCGCACCGCCGCGTGACGCAGGGCGCGCCCGACCTCGCGTTCGAGGCTGCGCACGCCCGCCTCGCGCGTGTAGTCGCGGATGATCCGGCGCAGCGCTGCGTCGTCGATCGTGGCCTGGTCTGCAGTCAGGCCGTTGGCCTCGAGCTGGCGGCGCACCAGGTAGCGGCGCGCGATCTCGTGCTTCTCGTTCTCCGTGTAGCCGGCGAGCGCGATGATCTCCATGCGGTCGCGCAACGGCCCGGGAATGGTCTCGAGCATGTTCGCCGTGGCGACGAAGACCACGCGGCTCAGGTCGAACGGAACGCCGAGGTAGTTGTCGCGGAACGTCGAATTCTGCTCCGGATCGAGCACTTCGAGCATGGCCGCCGACGGATCGCCCTGGATGCCGCGGCCCATCTTGTCGATCTCGTCGAGCATCATCACGCAGTCGCGCGCCCTGGCCTTGCGGATCGCCTGGACGATGTTGCCCGGCAGCGCGCCGACGTACGTGCGCCGGTGCCCGCGGATCTCGGCTTCGTCGTGCACGCCTCCCAGGCTCACGCGCACGAACGGACGATGCATCGCGCGCGCGATCGACTGGCCGAGAGACGTCTTGCCGACGCCGGGCGGCCCGACGAAGCACAGGATCGGCGCCTTGCCGCGCGGCGCGAGCTTGCGCACCGCGAGGAATTCGACGATGCGCGTCTTGACCTTGTACAGCCCGAAGTGGTCCTCGTCGAGCACGCGGCGCGCCTCGGCGATGTCGATCGGTCGCTGTCCTGGCTCGGCCCACGGCAGTTCGATCAGCCAATCGAGCCAGGTGCGCACCATGCCGGCTTCGGGGGCCGCCTCGGGCATGCGCTCGTAGCGACGCAGCTCCTTGCGCGTGACTTCTTCGACTTCCTGCGGCATCTTCGCTTCGTCGATCGCCTTCGACAGATCGGCAACCTCCTGCGACCTGCCGTCGGCTTCGCCGAGTTCGCGCTGGATCGCCGCCATCTGTTCGCGCAGGATTGCCTCGCGCTGGCGCCTGTCGAACGTGGCCTTCGTGCGCTGGCCGATTTCATGGGTCAGGCGCAGCACCTCGATGCGCCTGGCCAGGAAGGCCGAGACCTTGTCCATCCGCGTGCGCAGGTCGATCGTCTCGAGGAGGTCCTGCCGGTCGTCCCGGCTCACGTCGAGGTACGCGGCGACGAGGTCGGCCAGCGCGCCCGGCAGGCTGGCCGCCTGGACCGCGGCGCTCAGTTCCTGCGGTACCTGCGGCATCAGCTCCAGCGCCTCCAGGGCCTGCTGTTTCAGGTGCAGCAGCCGCGCCTCGATCTCGGGGCCCTGTTCCTGCGGTTCGTCGATCGCGACGTGACGCACCGCGAAGAACGGGCGCTCGCGCACGAACCCGGCAACCCGGAAACGCTGCAGTCCCTGCACGACGATGTGATGGCCGCCATCGGGAAGGTTCACGTAGCGCAGGATGTTGGCGATCGTGCCGGTGCGGTGCATGTCGATCGCACCGGGCTGCGCGGTGTCGGCGTCGCGTTGCATCAGGATGCCGATCGGCCGTTCTTCGCGCAGGGCCTGCTGCGCGGCGAGGATCGAGGCCTCGCGGCCGATCGCGATCGGGAAGACGGTGCCGGGAAAGAGCACGGTATCGCGCACCGGAACGACGATCAGCAGGTCAGGCGCCAGCGTCGCCGGCATGGCGCCCGCCTGCGGCTGCGGGGCCGCGTCCGCGGCGCCTGCGCTCGCGGAAATCGGTTCGTCGTCGATCATGTCGTCTTCTGCAGGGTGATCACCAGGCATCCGTGCTCGGAAGCGACGCGTGCGGCGCTGTAGCGTCCGGGCGGCAGGGGCACGCGGCGCTCGAAGCGACCCTGCGGCAGTTCCAGCCGGTGAATGACCGCCGTCCCCAGTACCCGCGGCAGCACCCGGCGCCCGCCGACGACGAGCGTGGCGCCGTCGATCACGGCCTGCACTTCGCGCGCGTCCACGCCGGGTAACGCGACGAAGATCAGCACCTCGTGTTCGGTCTCGAGCACGTCGATCGGTGGCTCCCAGGTGGGCGTGCGGGCCTGGCGCGGCTGGAAGAACTGGCGGTGCAGGCGCTCGGCGCGACCGAGCGCAGCCAGTGCGTCGGCCCACATCCAGTCCGCGGAATCGTGGCGGCTTCTCATCGGGCAAGGCTCTTGGCAGGAACGTCGTCACGCAGATTGTGCGCCATCTGGCCGCCGGCTCGTCCGGGGCTGCACCGCAGCAATACCCTGCGCACGATGTCGGCATTCACGACGAGCCGACCGTGTGCTGTCATCGTGAAGAGAGGAACCGGAACAAGGAGAGGTTGCCATGACCAGCAAAGCTGCGCCCGGCATGCGTGCGCTTGCGAGTTCGTTTGCCCCCACCGTTCTGGCGGCGATCCTCGCGCTCGCCCCCGGCGTGCCGCCCGCTCATGCACAGCAGAAGCCGATCCGCTTCGGTGCGATCTACATCCTGTCCGGCAGCGCTGCCACCTACGGCCAGTTCGCCAGGCAGGGGATGGAACTGGCCGCCGACGAAATCAATGCCAGGGGCGGCATCCTCGGACGCAAGGTCGAATTTTCGCTCGAAGACAGTCAGGGCAAGGTCGACGTCGCAATCCAGGCTGCGCGCAAACTCGTGTTCCAGGGCGGCGCCGACGGGTTGATGGGGCTCGACAGCTCTGGTGTTGCCAACGGGCTCGCGCCAGTCGTGCCCGAGTTGCGCAGACCCTTCGTCATCACGCACGCCGCTTCGCCCGACGTCACCGGCAAGCTGTGCAACGCCTGGACGTACCGCCTCAGCGTCAACGTCAACCAGAACATGTCGGCTGCCGCTCAGATCGCTGCCGCGAGCGGCGCGAAGCGCTGGACGACGATCGGCCCCGACTACGCCTTCGGCCATCAGTCGTGGGAGTATTTCGGCAAATACCTGAAACAGCGCAAGCCCGATGTCGAACTGATGAAGGAGACGTCGTTTCCGCGTTTCGGCGCCGAAGACTTCGTTCCATTCATCAACAGCGTGATGCAGAGCAGGCCCGACGGTGTGCTGGTCTCGCTGTGGGGCGGCGACCTCGTCAACTTCGTGCGCCAGGCAAGGAACCTCGGGTTCTTCGACCAGAAATTCCAGGTACTTCTCACGCTGGGCGCGGCCACGGAGGTGCTGTCCGCGCTCGGCGAGCAGATGCCGCAGGGCGTCTGGGCGGGCACGCGTTACTGGTTCGCCGCCCACGACAACCCCGTGAACAACGCCTTCGTGAAATCCTACATGGCGCGCTTCAAGACGCCACCGAGCTACAACGCCGAGGGTGCGTACGCGGCCCTGTACCTGTACAAGGCGGCGATGGAGAAAGCCGGCAGGACGGACGGCGAGGCCGTGGCGAAAGCGCTGTCGGGCATCTCGATCGATGCCCCGAATGGCCGACTGGCGATCCGCGCCGAGGATCACCAGGCGGTCATCGGGCCCACCTGGGGCAGGCTCGGCGCCTTCGATCCGGACTACAAGGTCCGGATGCTCGACTCGGCGCGCACCTTCAGGGGCGAGGAAGTCACGCCGGCAGCGGCCGACACGGGCTGCAGGCTGTAGACGGCAGGCGCCAGGCGCAGCCTCGCCGCCGCGGCTCGCGATGCAGGGTGTCCTTGCCGCGCTGCTCAACAGCCTGGAGATCGGGCTGCTGCTGTTCGTCATCGCCGTCGGCCTGAATATCGTCTTCGGTGTCCTGAACGTCATCAACTTCGCGCACGGCGGCCTGTACATGCTGGGCGCGTATTTCACCTACTCTTTCGTCGCGCATGCAGGGCTGCCGTTCTGGCCCGCGCTCGTGCTCGCGCCGCTGGCGGTGGCGGTGATCGCGGTGGCGATCGAGCGCGTCGTGCTGCGCCGGGTATACGGGCGTGACGTCTCCGACAGCCTGCTCGTCACGTTCGCGCTGCTGCTGGTCATCGACGATGCAGTCCGCGTCGCCTGGGGCTCGGGCATTCACGTCGTGCAACCGCCGCCGTTGCTGCGTGGAACGGTCGAAGTCCTCGGGGTCACCTATCCGGTGTACGGTGTCTTCGTGATGGGCGCGGCGGCCGTGGCGATGGCAGCGCTGTGGATGTTCTTCGTGCGCACCCGCGCCGGGCGCATCGTGCGTGCCGCCGCGGTCGATCGCCGGATGGCCGAGGCAATCGGCATCGACGTGCCGCGCGTGATCACCGGCGTGTTCGCGCTCGGTGCCTTGATGGCCGGGGTGGCCGGCGTGGTCGCCGCCCCGATCCGGGCGATCGCCCCGGGCATGGGCGACCGCATCATCATCGACGCGTTCATCGTCGTCGTCATCGGCGGGCTCGGCAGCTTTCCGGGAACGCTGCTCGGCGCGCTCGTACTCGGGGCGATATACGGTTTCGGCGGGCGCTATCTGCCGCAGGTCAACCTGGTGTTGCCGTATCTCGGCATGGCGCTCGTGCTGTTGTTGCGCCCGCGCGGCCTGATGGGTCGCCGGGCCGCCTGATGTCGCGCGCGGCCAGCCCGATGCAGACGCGCGCCGCGCTGCCGCCGCGTGGCGCGACGCGCGCGCTGGTGACGGCCGTGCCGCTTGCCGTGCTGCTCATCGCGCTCTACCTGCTTCCGGACTGGGTGCCGTACTTCTACGTGTTCGTCGCGACGCGCATCCTGCTGATGGGGCTGTTCGCAGCGAGCTTCAACCTGATCTTCGGGTACGGCGGCATGCTCTCCTTTGGCCACGCCGCGTTCTTCGGTGCCGGCGCCTATACGTCGGCGCTCGCGTTGCTGCACCTGGGCTGGCCGCTCGTCGCGGTGATTGCGGCGGCGATGATCGCTTCGGCGCTGCTCGCGTGGCTGATCGGCGCGTTCTGTGTCCGGCTCGACGAAGTCTATTTTGCGATGCTCACGCTCGCTTTCGGGATGATGGTCTACGCGACCGTCCACCAGTGGCGCAGCGTGACCAATGGCAGCGACGGCATTGCCGGGTTTCCGCTCGGCGGCTTTGGCTTCTGGCTCGACCTGCAACTGGCCGACCCCGCAGTCTATTACCGGGTCGTGCTGGTCGTCGTCGCCATCGCGGCGCTCGTGCTCCACCGCATCACGCGCTCGCCGTTCGGGCTCGTGCTCGCGGCGATCCGCCAGAACGCCGAGCGCGTCTCGTTCTGCGGCGTCGACGTGCGGCGTCATCGCCTGATCGCCTTCATCGTCGCCGGCGCAATCGCCGGCCTGGCGGGGGCGCTGTTCGCACCGTTCAACCGGGTGGCGAATCCCGACATGGTTCACTGGACGCAATCGGCGCAGCCGGTGTTGATGACGATCCTCGGCGGTGCCGGGCATTTTCTGGGCCCGTTTTTCGGCGCCGCGATCTTTGTGCTGCTCGAAACCTGGATCACGACGTACACCGAACACTGGATGCTGTTTCTCGGCGTCGTGCTGGCCGTGCTCGTGATCTTCTTTCGCCGCGGGATCTTCGGCACGATCGTCGACCGCCTCGCCGGCGCGCGATGGGGAATCCGATGACCGCGGCGGCGAACCTGCCGGGCCAGCCGGGCGCACCGCTGTTGTCGGTACGCGGGCTGTCGAAGCACTTTGGTGGCGTGCACGCTGTCGACGGCATCGATCTCGACGTACAGGCGCGCGAAACCGTGGCGCTGATCGGACCGAACGGCGCGGGCAAGACGACCTTCTACAACCTGTTGTCGGGCAGGATGTCGCCCACCGGCGGCACCGTCGTCTTCGACGGGCACGAGGTCATCGGCCGCCCGCCGCACGAGATCAGCCGGCTTGGCATTTCGCGTTCGTTCCAGATCACGAACATCTTCCCGGAGATGACGGCGCGCGAGAACGTCGAGGTGGCGCTCACCGCGCTGCACCGGAAGGTACTGCGTTTCTTCGCGCGTGCGGCCGCCGACGAGGCGCTGCACCGCGAGGCCGACGCACTGCTCGGGCAACTCGGACTCGGTGCGCTGGCTGCGTCGCGCGCGGGAACGCTGAGCTACGGCGACAAGCGACTGCTCGAGATCGCGATCGTCCTTGCAACGCGCCCGCGCCTGGTACTGCTCGACGAGCCGACCGCCGGCATGACGCCCGACGAAACGCGCGCGGTCGTGGCGCTGGTGCGACAGCTGGCCGAATCGACGCAGTACACGTTCCTGATCACCGAGCACGACATGGACGTCGTCTTCGGGCTGGCACAGCGCATCGTCGTCATGCACCACGGCCGCGTGCTCGCCCAGGGCAGTGCCGACGAGATCCGCGCCAGCCGCGAGGTGCGCGAGGCGTATCTTGGCCAGCCGGAGGATTGAGCGCGTGTCGGACGGGTTTCCTGGGGCGGATCATGGGGCCGCGGCGCCGGCATTGCTGGTTGTCGACGCACTGCACACGTATTACGGCGAGAGTCATGCGCTGCAGGGCGTGAGCCTGCAGGTGCGCGCCGGCGAGGTGGTCTGCCTGCTCGGGCGCAATGGTGCCGGCAAGAGCACCACGCTGAACAGCATCGTCGGGCTCACGCCGTCGCGTCGCGGAACGGTGCGTTTCGACGGCGAAGAGATCCAGCGCATGACCGCGCACCGCATCGTGCGGCGCGGCATGGCGCTCGTTCCCGAAGATCGCCGGATCTTCGCCGGCCTCACGGTCACCGAGAACCTCGAGGTGGCGGCGCCTGCACGGCCGCCGCGCGAACGTCGCTGGCCGATCGAGCGCATCTTCGACGAGTTCCCGATGCTCGCCGCGGTGCGCGCACAGGACGGCGCAACACTCTCCGGCGGCCAGCAGCAGATGCTCGCGATCGCGCGTGCACTGGTCGGCGAACCGCGGCTGCTGCTGCTCGACGAGCCGAACGAGGGTCTGGCGCCGGTGATCGTCCAGCAGATCGGCACCCTGATCGACCGCCTGGCCGGGACGACGACGATCCTCTTCACCGACCAGCGGGCGCGCTTCGCGCTTCGTCACGCGCAGCGCGGCTACATCCTCCAGAAAGGGCGCATCGTCTACGAAGGCAGCGCGCAGGGCATCGCCGACGATCCCCAGGCGCAGCGCCATCTGGCCGTGGCCTGACTCCGGATGGCCTGACTCCGGATTGTCGGCATCGGCGGGTCGGTCTATAATGCCCGGTTTCCCGATTACCGACCTCAGGACACGCCAATGGTCGTCATCCGACTCACTCGCGGCGGCGCCCGGAAGCGCCCCTTCTATCACGTCGTCGCTGCGCATAAGCAAAGCCGCCGCGACGGTCAGTTCATCGAGCGGCTGGGCTACTTCAACCCGATTGCCGCCGGCAACGAGGTCGGCCTGAAGCTGGCAGTCGAACGTGTCGAGTTCTGGCGGCAGAAGGGCGCGGCGTTGTCGCCCACCGTCGCGAGATTGCTGGCGCAGCAGGGGGCTGCCCAACCCGCTGCGGCCTGAGGGCTGTCCGGGGGAGCGGTGCCGGTTCATGGCACGAACGTCTGCGCATGAGGTGCGCCGCTGAACCTGCCTCGCCGCGTCGGCCCGTCGGGGGAATCGGGTGCCGCGGCGGCCGGATTGCCCACCGATGCAGTCGCGCTCGGCAGGGTGGCAGGCGCCTGGGGGGTTCGCGGCTGGTTGCGCGTTACCCCGTACAACGACCCGCATGATTCGATCCTGACCAGCCAGCCCTGCTGGTGGCTGCGTGGGCCCGGCATCTGTCGTCTCTTCGGGATCGAACAGGCACGCGTTCACGGCGAGCAGATCGTCGCCAGGGCGCACGGCATCGACGATCGCGAACGCGCCCGGGCGCTCGAGGGCTGCGAGGTGCTGGTGAGCCGGGCGGCATTTCCGGTGGCCGCGCCGGGCGAGGTCTACTGGATCGACCTGATCGGCTGCGTCGTGTGCAACCTGGCTGGCGAGACGCTCGGCCTGGTGGCGGCGGTCGAGGCGTTCGGCGCCGATCCCGTCCTGCAGCTCGGGGTGCCGGGCGAGGCGCCCGGGAGCGCGTCCGCGCGGCTGATTCCGTTCGTGCCGGCGTACGTGCTCGAGGTCGATCTGGCTGGCCGGCGGATCGTGGCCGATTGGCACCGCGCTTACTGGGAGGAGCGGTGAACGAATCCCGGTCGCTGCGTTTCGACGCGATCACCCTGTTCCCGGAGATGTTCGAGGCGGTCACCCGCTACGGCATCATCGGGCGCGCGCATGCGCGCCGCCTGTGGTCACTGCGTTGCCTGAATCCGCGCGATTTCGCCACCGACGCCTACCGCAGTGTGGACGACCGGCCCTACGGCGGCGGTCCGGGCATGGTCATGCTCGCCCAGCCGCTGGCCGACGCGATCGCGGCGGCGCGAGGTGGCAGTGGCGGGGAGCGTCCGGTGATCGCTTTGTCGCCGCAGGGCAGGCCGCTGAACGACCGGCGCGTTCGCACGCTCGCCGCCGGGGCAGGGGCCATTCTGGTGGCCGGCCGGTACGAGGCGATCGACCAGCGATTGCTCGACCGCGAGGTCGACGAGGAGATCGCGATCGGCGATTTCGTCGTCTCGGGCGGGGAGTTGCCGGCCATGATGCTGATCGACGCGGTGGTGCGGCAGTTGCCGGGCGTCATGAACGACGCCTGTTCCGCCGCCTGTGACTCGTTCGCCGACGGCCTGCTCGACTGTCCGCATTACACGCGACCCGAGCGGTTTGCGGGCGTGCCGGTACCCGAGGTGCTGCTGTCGGGCCACCACGCGCGCATCGCCCGCTGGCGCCGCGAGCAGGCGCTGCGCGCGACCCTGCTGCGACGCCCCGAGCTGCTCGCCCGTGCGCGCGAGCAGGGTCGGCTGAACGCGGATGACGAGCGGTTTCTTGCGGCGTTGCATGAAGTGGTGCATCAGGCGCCTGTCGATGCGCTTTCCGATCCGGCGTCCGGTCGGTTGGCGCGCGACCCGAAACAGGCTTAAAATGCAGGGCTTTGCGGAATTCCGCATCAACTCCATCCTCTGCCCGGCGGCACACCGGCACGGCGCCCGCCCGGGCGCCGGTTGCGCAGCACCCGCGAGTGCACGAGCAACGGCGGTCCCGACAACGGCCGGCGCACGATGGACCCAGGAGCATCCGGCATGGACCTGATCCAGCAACTCGAGCAGGAAGAGATCGCCCGGCTCGGCAAGAGCATCCCCGACTTCGCACCCGGGGACACCGTCGTCGTCAGCGTGAACGTGGTCGAGGGCAATCGCAAGCGGGTCCAGGCCTACGAGGGCGTGGTGATCGCGCGCCGCAACCGCGGCCTGAACTCGTCGTTCATCGTGCGCAAGATCTCGTCCGGCGAGGGTGTCGAGCGCACTTTCCAGCTGTACTCGCCGCTGATCGCGAACATCGAGGTCAAGCGCCGCGGTGACGTGCGTCGTGCCAAGCTCTACTACCTGCGCGCCCGCTCGGGCAAGTCGGCGCGGATCAAGGAAAAGCTTCCCGGCAAGGCGGCACGCGCCGGCGGCAGCGCCGCAGCCTGACCGGGCGAAGCGCTGCCGCGGGGCGCGATCTCTCCGGCGACACGCCGCCCGCGCGCGGCCGCTCTTCAGGGCGCCAGGCGGCGCCCTGTCGTATTTTTCGGGCATGCAGATGACATCGAACGATCGCAGCGGTGACAGCGGCGATCCGGCCGCCTCCCCGGATGCGTGGATGCCGCTGCCGAAGTTCGATCCGCGGCAGATGCCGATCGCTGCGATCGACGAAGCGTTGCCGGCGGTGCGATCCGAGCGTCTGGACCCGGCGGCGCTGCGTGGCCGTTTCGCGCAGCCGCCGGCATGGCAGCCCGAACAGACCGATGACAGGTTCCGCTTCGACCGCAGTGCGCCGCGCGATGCCGCGGTGCTGGTGCCGATCGTCGCGCACGCCAGCGGAACCACGGTGCTGCTCACCGAGCGAACGTTGCACCTGCGCCATCACTCGGGTCAGGTGGCGTTTCCGGGCGGCCGCGTCGAGGCCGGCGATCCGTCGCCGGTGGAGGCCGCCCTGCGCGAGGCACGCGAGGAAGTGGGGCTCGAGCCTTCGCGCGTCGAAGTGATCGGCCGGTTGCCCGAGTACCTGACCGGCACCGGCTTTCGCGTCACGCCGGTCGTCGGCCTCGTGTCGCCGGGTTTCGATCCGCGGCCCGATCCACATGAGGTCGCACAGGTGTTCGAGGTGCCGCTGGTGTTCCTGATGGATCCGCGCCACCACCAGCGCCGCCGCGTTCGGCTGGCCGGCGCCGAACGCCTCTTCTTCGCGATGCCGTACCGGCCACCCGGCGCCGCCGAGGAGCACTTCATCTGGGGCGCCACCGCCGCGATGCTGCGCAACCTGTATCGTCTGCTGGCGGCCTGATCGGCCGGCCGGGAGCCTGATGGGATTCGTCGCACTGATCTTCGCGCTGCTGATCGAGCAGGGCCGCTCGCTGCCGGGCGACAACCTGGTGCATCGTGCCGCGGTCGCGCTGGCCGATCTGGTGCGTGGCGTCAGCGACGCGGGCGAACGCCAACAGGGCGCGTTCGGCTGGGCCGTGGTGGTGACGATCGGCGTGGGCGGGGTGGCGGTGCTCGAGTGGCTCGCGCGCATGCTGCATCCGGTGGCCCTGTTCGTCGTGCACGTCACGGTGCTGTACCTCACCGTGGGCTTCCGGCAGTTCAGTCACGCATTCACCGAAATCCAGGTGGCGCTGGCGAGTGACGACACCGACGGCGCACGGCGTGTGCTCGAGCGCTGGCTGAACCAGTCCGATCCCGATGACCTGTCGGATCGGCCCAGCCGCGAGACGCCGGTCAACGAGATCTGCCGGCAGGCGATCGCGCACGCACTGGTGGCCGCGCATCGGCACGTCTTCGGCCCGCTGTTCTGGTACATCCTGCTGCCCGGCGCAATCGGTCCGGTGCTCTACCGCTTCACCGAGATGCTCGCGCGGCGCTGGGGAGATGCGGTCGCCGAAGGCGCCAGGCGGGTCGACGAACCCTACGGATACTTCGCGTTGCACGCCTATCGGGCGATCGACTGGCTGCCGGCGCGCCTGTCGGCGGCCGGGTTCGCGATCGTCGGCAACTTCGAGGATGCCGTCTATTGCTGGCGCGGCGCGGTCGCTGCCGGCACCACCGACAACCAGCGCGCACTGCTGCTCGCATCGGGCGGCGGTGCGCTCGGGCTGCGCGTGGCCGAGCCCGTACTCGAGGCGCGCTGGGCTGCCGGCGAGCAGGGTTTCGACTGGCAGGGGGCCGAGCCGGACGCCAGCGGCCTGCGCAGTTCGGTCGGGCTGGTCTGGCGTTCGGTCGTGCTGTGGATCAGCCTGTTCGCGATGCTCAGCATCGCTGCCTGGCTGGGTCGCTGAACCGGGTTCGCGCGCCCCGGCAGCCGGGCTGCCGGACCGCGGTCACGAGCCCTGGTCGGTTTCGCCCTCGATCCGAAGGTACAGCCGGTAGCGCAATGGATCGATCGCGCCGCGCCCGGCCGCCTCGCGGATCGCGCATCCCGGCTCGTCGCGGTGGCGGCAGTCGTTGAACCGGCAGCGCCCGAGCAACGGCACGAATTCGCGCATCGCGTGCGCGCGTTGCCACTCCGAGAGGTGCGCGAGGCCGAAGCTGCGGAAACCCGGCGTGTCGACGATGTGTGCGGCAGGCGCGATCCCGGCTGGCACCTCGAACATGCGGCTGAAGGCGGTCGTGTGGCGACCGCTCGACAACGCGGTCGAGATCGCCCGGGTGCGCAGGGCCGCGTCGGGCACCAGCGTGTTCACGAGCGTGGACTTGCCCATCCCCGACTGCCCGACGAGCAGTGTCGTGTGCCCGGCCAGCCAGTCGCGCAGTTGCGCGCGTGCCTCGAGGGGCCGCGCGCGCGCAGCGATCCCGAATACCCGGTAGCCGAGGGCGCGATAGACATCGACGCGTGCGGCGATCGCGCCCGTTGCTTCGGACAGGTCGGATTTGTTGACGATCAGGGCGGCGCCGATGCCGGCGCAGTCGATCGCGATCAGCATGCGCACCAGCAGCGCCTCGGAGAACCGCGGCGCGCCGGCGACGACGATGCCGGCCTGTTCGACGTTGGCTGCCAGCAGTTTGCTGTGCCGGCGGTCGCTTCGCTGCAGCGCGGTGCGCCGTGGTCGCAGCGACTCGATCACTGCCTGGCTGGCACCGATCAGGCGAACCTCGGCTTGGTCGCCGACGCAGACGTCGGTGCGCTTGCCACGGGTGACAGCGACACGCTCGGCCCACGCGCCCGACGGCGAGCGCACGTAGAACTGGCGGCCGAAGCTGGCCGCCACCTGTGCGGGTTCAGTTGCCGCGGCCGAAGACGGCATCACACCTGGCCGCGCAGACGAAGTCGTTGCCGGAAATGCCGCCCACCGAGTGCGTGGCGAAGCGCACGGTGCAGCGGTTGTAGCTCACCCGCAGCTCGGGGTGGTGGTCTTCGCCGTGGACCATCCAGGCGAGCGCGTTCACGAACGCGATCGTGTCGTAGTAGTCGCGAAACGCGTAGCTGCGCTCGATCGCGCCGTCGCGCAGGCGCCAGCCGGGCAGTTCGGTGAGCTGCGCCTCGATCTCGGTGACGGTCCAGGCGCGCTCGCCGGTGATCGGCCGCGACTTGCGGGCGAGCAGTTGCTGGCGCGGAATGGCGGCTTTCATCGGGCCTCCCGAAGGCGGCCGATCCGCAGCGACGCCGGCGGATGCGAGTCGTAGAACGCCGAGTGCAGCGGATCGGGCGTGAGCGTCGATGCATTGTCCTCGTAGAGCTTGACCAGCGCGCTGGCGAGATCCCCGGCGCGTGTGTGCGCGGCGGCGTAGGCATCGGCCTGGAACTCGTGCCGGCGTGAAGCCCGGCTGGCGAGCGGGCGCAGCAGGAAACCGAAGACCGGCAACACGAGCAGGAACAGCACCAGCGCAGCTGCGTCGAACTCGCCCGCGCCTGGCGTGACGCCCAGCCCCTGGTAGAACCAGCCCTGGCGCGACAGCCAGCCGAGCAGCCACAGGCTGGCCAGGCTCGCGGCGAACATCAGCGCGATGCGTCGGGGCACGTGCCGATGGTGGAAGTGGCCGAGTTCGTGCGCGAGCACTGCCTCGATCTCGTCGGCGTCGAGTCGCGAGAGCAGCGTGTCGAAGAAGACGATCCGCTTGTTGCGTCCGAGCCCGGTGAAGTATGCATTGCCGTGCGCCGAGCGGCGACTGCCGTCCATGACGAACAGCCCCTTCGAGGCGAAGCCGCAGCGCCGCAGCAGCGACTCCACGCGCGCGCGCAGCGCTGCGTCCTGCAGCGGCTCGAAGCGGTTGAACAGCGGCGCGATGACCGTCGGATAGAGCACCAGCACGCCGAGGTTGAAGGCGACCCAGACGCCCCACGCCCACAGCCACCACAGGCTGCCGGCGCTGCGCATCAGCCAGAGGATCAGCGCCAGCAGCGGCAGGCCGAGCGCGGCTGCGATCGCTGCGCCCCTGAGCGCATCGATGGCGAACAGCCGCAGCGTCATCCGGTTGAAGCCGAAGCGCTGCTCGAGCACGAACTGGCGGTACCACTCGATCGGCAGGTCGACCAGCGCGCTGGCCAGCACTACCGTCACGACGAACAGGAGTTGCCGTGCAAACGGCGCGTCGGGCAGCCACGCCGCAACCAGGTCGAGCAGCCATTGCAGCCCGCCGAACAGCGTCAGTCCGAGCACCAGCAGCGCTGCGGCCAGCGCTTCGAACAGGCCCAGGCGCACGCGTGCGACCGTGTAGTCGGCCGCCCTGCGATGCGCCCGCGCGGTGATGCGCGCGGCGAAGCGCTCGGGCACCGTGTCGCGATGCCGCCTGACGTGGCGAATCTGGCGCGTTGCCAGCCACAGGCGCACGGCCATCGACACGAGCAATGCGGCGGCGAAGACGAACGAGAACGCCAGGGCAGTCAAGGTGATCGCTGTGCGAGAATCGACGGCGGAGAAGAAAATTATGTCACAGCCGTTCACGCCACCCGGCGCTGCCCCCGCGGGCGCAGGTGCCTGCGCCACGCCGATGACGCCTGACGAATCGCTGCTCGTCTGGGTCGACATGGAAATGACCGGTCTGAACCCGGTGGTCGACCGCATCATCGAGGTGGCGATCGTGGTCACGGACGATGCGCTGGAAGTCGTCGCGCAAAGCGCGGCGATCGCGATCCGCCAGCCCGTCGCCGTGCTCGACGCGATGGACCAGTGGAATCGCACGACGCACGGCCGCTCGGGGCTGGTCGAGCGCGTGCTGGCGTCGAGCTGGACCGAAGCGGGCGCTGAACAGGCGCTGCTCGACTTTCTCGCGCCGCTGGTACCGCCCGGAAGATCGCCGATGTGCGGCAATTCCATCTGCCAGGACCGGCGGTTCATGGCGCGCTACATGCCGCGGCTCGAAGCCTGGTTCCACTATCGCAACATCGACGTGAGCACCCTCAAGGAGCTGTGCCGGCGCTGGCGGCCGGAGGTCGCGAAGGCATTCACCAAGCGCAGTGCGCACACGGCACTGGCCGACATCGCCGAGTCGATCGACGAGTTGCGCCACTATCGCGACGGGTTCCTGGCGATGGCGCCGCGCATCTGAGCCTCGTCGGTGCGTCGCCACAGGCGCGCCAGGATTGTCGCGAGCCCCGCGGCGGCAAGCGCAAGGCTCAGTCCCGAGGCGATCCAGAAGCCGCGCGCACCCGCAACCAGCGGCGCCCAGCGGTAAGCCGAGGCGCCAGCCCCGAACGCCAGCCACCAGCCGCCGCCCAATCCGATGCCCCACAGGCTGAGCACGTAGACGAGCATCGGCAACGCGGTGATCCGGTAGGCGCGCAGGACGAACGAGCACATCGCCTGCGCCGCGTCGAACAGATGGAACGCGGCGACGAGCGCGAGCAGCGGCGCAGCGGCCGCGACCAGCGTGGCATCGGTGGTGTAGAGCGCGGCCAGCGGCTCGCGCGCCGCGAAGAGCCCGGCGCCGATCGCCGCCGCGCAGGCGAGCGCGATGCGGATTCCGGCCCAGGCGCGCGCGCGTGCCTCGGCGGGTCGTTCTGCGCCCAGCGATTGCGCGACCAGCACGCTGGTGGCCGTGGCCAGCGCCAGCGGCACCATGTAGGCCAGCGCGGCGAGATTGGCCGCGATCTGGTGGCTTGCCGCCGTGGTCGCGCCCAGGCGCGCGAGAAACAGCGCCATGAAGGTGAACGAAGTCACCTCGACCATGTAGCTTGCGCCGATCGGCCCGCCGAGCGCGAGCAGCGTGCGCAGCCGCGCCGGATCCGGGCGTGCCAGCCAGCCGCTGCCCACCAGTCCCACCTGCCGGTACAGCGGGTCGGCGCGCAGCGCAGCCATCGCGAGCAGTACCGACAGCCACGCGATGATGGCCGATGCCACGCCGCAACCGGCGCCGCCGAGGGCGGGCACGAGCGTCACGTCGCCGTGCTGCCAGCCATGCATGAACAGGACGTTCAGCGGCACCTTCAGCGCCGCACCCGCGAGATTGATCACCATCACCGCTTTCGGGCGCGCAACCGCGTTCGACAGCGCGTGAAACACGCGAAACAGCAGCGCGGCGGGCAGTCCGGCGGCAGCCGCCCACAGGTAGACCCGTGCGACTGCCGCCACCTCGGGCGGCGGGTCGCTGAGGGCGAGCCACAGGTCGGTCGATGCGAGCGCCAGGCAGCCGGGCACGGCCAGCGCCAGCGCCAGCCAGATCGCCTGGCGGGTCTCCAGGCCGATCTGCTCGAAGTTCCCGGCGCCGTAGTGCTGGGCGACCACCGGACTGAGCGCGAGCAGCACGCCCATCAGCCCGATGTAGACGCTGATGTAGACGCTGGCGCCCAGGCCGATCGCGGCGACGTCGACCGCCGACAGTCTGCCGGCCATCACGGTGTCGATCAGGCCGTTGAGCATCACCGCCAGCTGCCCGACGAACAGCGGCCAGGCGAGTTTCAGGATGTCGCGCGTCATCGCGCGCCGGTTCGTGGATCCTCGCGGCGGTACAGCCGGAAGCGCTCGTCGCGGTCGCTGCGACGCTTGCCTTCCCAGAGCAGTTTCCAGCCGGGCATGGGCGCCGGCACGGTGCGTGCGTACGGGCCGCCGTCCTGCACCAGCAGCCAGTCGCACGGCGCGCCGTGCGCGGCGAAGTTCATCCGCACGAAATAGTCGAAACTCGCGCGCGGCGCGCGCTCGAGATCCTGCGTGGCCACGCAGGCATCGCCGCCGTCGAAGGCGGCGGCGAGCCGCGCGGCGACGTCGCGATAGGTGTTGCGCTCGTCGAACACCGGCAGCCATAGCGTCATGAGCAGGAACCACGCCAGCACGACGCCACCGCACGACAGCACCATCGCGCGCCAGATCACTCGCGGCTGGCGCGAAATGCGCCAGCGCACCAGCGCCAGCCACGCGAGCGTGGCCAGGCCGCCGAGCGCGATCTCGACGCCGATCCATTCCGGCGTGAAACCGGGAGCAATCTGGCTCGCACGGTAGGCCATTCGCGGCGGGTAACCGGTCATCAGCGCGATCCAGTAGGCCCAGATCACGATCCCGAACAGCGAAAAACTGGTGACCGCGAACCAGTCGATGAGATTGACGATGCCACGCTCGAGCGTGGGCATCCCCACGGCCGCGAGCATGGCGAGCGGCACGGTGGCCGGCAGCAGCCAGCTCTCGCCGCCCGACGGCGATGCGAGCGCGCGCAGGCCCAGCGCGGCTGCCGTGAGCATCGGCAGCGCGACCGCAGGCTCGCCCCAGCGCCCGCGCCAGCGCCAGGCCGCCCACAGCGCGACCGGCCACGCGGGCCAGTAGAACCACGGAATCGTGCGTGCGAAGTAGCGCAACGAATCGACGCCGGGACCGGCCATCGTGGCCAGGTTCCACGCGGCCCATTCGAGCAGGTGGGCGCGCGCGGCCGCATCGCCGCCAGCCAGCAGCAGCGGCCATGGCAACGCGCCGGTCAGGGCGACTGCCAGTGCCGGCGGCAGCATCCGCCATCCGACCAGTCGATACGTGCGGCTCGCCAGCGGCAGGAGGCCCAGCACCAGCAGCAGCGCGAGTGCGGTGCCCGCACCCCGGCTGAGCAGGGTGGCGGCGATCGCGGCGCCGGCGATCGCCCCGCCGGTCGTGGGACGCTCGAGCGCGATCGCGCAGCCGAACAGGAACGCGGCGATCCATGCGACCTGCGCCGGGTCCGCGGTGGTCTCGTGCATGCGCACCAGCAGGCCGAAAGTGGCCATCAGCACCAGCAGCGCCGAGTCGGCGATCGCGCGGCCGTAGTCGACGCTGGAGGCCGACGCGCCGAACGGGTCCGACGGCTGCACGCCCGGACGGCGCGCCAGCGCCCAGGCGGCGTACCAGGCGAGCATCAGCGCCCATGCCAGCAGCGCGACGATCGCCAGCCGCACGCCGGCGTGCTCGCCCACCAGCGGCGCGAGCGCGTTGCCGATCGAGGCGGCGATCCAGAACGGCAACGGGCCTTCGGAGGGCATCGGCAGGTTGCCGATGTTCGGCATCAGCCAGTCCGGTGCGCCGCCGCGCATCATCGACAGCGCGATGCCGAAGCCGGCCGCGTCCTGCGTGCGCCACGGGTCGCGTCCGACGAGGCCGGGCAGCACGTAGAGCGCGCACAGCAGCAGCAGCGCCCAGCGCGGCAGCTTGCCTGCTTCGAGCTCGGTGACGATGAACGGTTTCATGCGCGTGCGCGCAGGGACGAAAGGCAGCGCGGGCTGCCTTCCCGATCGATGCGGCGGCGCACCGCGCGCCCGGGCTACCTGCCGGTGCGCGCGAACTTCTGGCGGAACTTCTCGACGCGGCCGGCTTCGATGATGCGCTGCTGCGCGCCGGTGTAGAACGGATGCGACTCGGACGTCACGTCGAGCTTGAACAGCGGGTATTCCTTCCCGTCGTCCATCGTGATCTTCTCGCGCGTGGCGGCCGTGGACCGGGTGACGAACCTGAAGCCGTTCGACATGTCCATGAAGACGACGTCGCGGTACTCGGGGTGGATGCCTTGTTTCATGAATGGGTCTCCGGACCCGCCGCGGCGGCGGGGTCAGGTGAAAGCCGGGGCCGGATGGAAAAGCCTTGAATTGTAAGGGATTTCGCGAAGGCCACGCAAACGCGACGGCCGCGGCCTCAGCCGCCGCGGCGCATCATCTCGAAGAACTCCTGGTTGCCCCTGGTCTGTCGCACCTTGTCGAGCAGGAACTCCATCGCCTCGAGTTCGTCCATGTCGTGCAGGAGTTTCCTCAGGATCCAGATCTTCTGCAGCACCTCGGCCTTGATCAGCAACTCCTCGCGGCGCGTGCCCGAGCGATTGATGTCGATCGCCGGGTAGACGCGTTTTTCCATCATCCGCCGGTTCAGGTGCAGTTCCATGTTGCCGGTGCCCTTGAACTCCTCGTAGATGACCTCGTCCATCCGGCTGCCGGTGTCGATCAGCGCGGTGGCGATGATGGTGAGCGAGCCGCCTTCCTCGATGTTGCGTGCGGCCCCGAAGAAGCGCTTGGGGCGCTGCAGCGCGTTGGCATCGACGCCGCCGGTGAGCACCTTGCCCGAGGCCGGCACCACCGTGTTGTAGGCGCGCGCCAGCCGGGTGATCGAGTCGAGCAGGATCACCACGTCTTTCT
>WBZR01000293.1_pt1 | contig 84313 bp, 91 predicted proteins | sample 5204231 | NCBI WGS metagenome assembly WBZR01 (sample SAMN12412403, study PRJNA552823) | activated sludge metagenome | isolation source: activated sludge from anammox sidestream of wastewater treatment plant... | place: USA: Virginia | collected 2017-08 | reverse complement strand
CACTTTGTTGCGCTTAAACAGCCCCATCTGCATCCTCCTTCTGGATGAGGCCTGATTTCGGTCTAGTTTCCCCGTGGCGGGGAGTATAGACCTCGGATTTCGCCGCTTCAATGAGATGGTCTAGGTCGCGGGTATCGTCGCGTCTCAGGGCGGGTAAGCGGCTTGCTGTTGCCGATTCAAAAGCATCGAGCCACTTCCGAATGTCTTCTGGTTCAAATCTGACGAGGCCATGAATGCGACGGCACGGGATTTTGTTCTTGGAAACCCAGAGATAGAGTGTGGATTCTTTGATGTTGAGCCAAGCCGAGAGCTCTTTGACGGTAAGCATATGCAGATACACCGGGGGAGTCTGACGACACCCCCAGTCCCCCTAACATGGGCTGCCCGCGTGACCGCCGGCAGACCGGTGAAACCGAGTGGGTGGTTGCTTGAGCAAATTGCGGTGTCGGTCTTTCCACCGAGCAATGCCCCTGACAATTTCCTGTAGTAGCCATTCTTCCCCTCCAGGGGTGGCGCAAATCACCGCCAACATCGGCGTCAGGGTGTCGCTCACCCATCGTTTCACGTTTTGCAGGGTCTGCACCTGCTTCTCCTGGGCCAATCGCCCCTTCTGAAATCCCTCCGTTAGGAGGGCGTACCACTCCAACATCGGAGCCCGGTAGCGTTCTTCGTCTTCGGTGTCTCTGGTAATATCTCGGAAATCCACATAGGACCTCAGCAAGCCGACCACCAACTCCTTCCAGTCGGCTTCATCTAACGAGGCCAGCGCACGAGCGCATTGTTCAGCGCGATCCTTCTTGAGTTCTAGTTCCCATCGAGTGCCATACTCCTGCCAGTTCACTTGTCCTTTACTCTGAAGTTCGAGCCGCTTGTCATAGATCCGCAACAAGGTCTGACTCTGCGGACTCCCGAAGTACATCGTTTCGCCCGTGGTGGCCCCGCTCCCATGGGTCAGGTTCGAGACGATATGCCGGACCTGAGCCGCACGAGTCACACATTGGCCAGCAGCGACGGCTTCACGAATCGTCGCCACCGGGACCGTTCCTGTTCGGTCGTCCAGAGCGCAATCAATGCGGGTGACGTGCCCCTGTTGTTTATGCACCCACTGAAGAAGACCTCGGATCTGATCCGGTGTCAGGGCGGACGCCAGGCCGCCCGACAGATCCACATGGATTTCATTCGGGCGTCGAGGGGCATTGGTGCCCAATTTGCCGACCCCGCGCAGGCCGTCGACCCGCATCCAGGACAAGGGATACCCTCGGAAGCCACCCTTGGCCTTACTCCAATCGCCACCGAGGACCTTCATGGTCTCTTGTGGGTTACTGGCTAAGACCGTAAAGGCCAGCCAATCGATGGTGAGCGTGAACCCAGAATCCATGGAATCTATCGAACTCCTGTAATGAGCGCTGTGGGTAGCGCCCCCGTGTTACCAAGACGGGGGCCATTCCGGTCCGCCCCGCAGCCTATCGGCATGCGGCGCGGACCGGCTTTGCCTCCCGGCCAGGGACGACAGTGTTGCTGTGTGACTTGCTCCGACTCGGACATCATTCCCTCCCGTTGAGCCCTGTTCCCGTTCGTCTCACCCTAGGCGAATCACCGGAGTGAAGCAAAGGCCCAGGAAGGGGCCACTAGGGGTCATGAGGGGACAGGAGAGGACAGATTTTGGGGCAGATCACACACGAAGGGAAGTAGGCATAAGCATGCTTATGTGCGCTTTGCTGCGCTGGTGGCGGCAATTGTGCGCATCGTCCTCAGCCGGAACATGCAGTAACCAAAAATCGACCGGTTTTTTGACCCTGCGCGAAAAAAAAGTTTGGAAGGAATTATCAGAGGTGTGGGATAGGATCAAAGGCAGGTGGAGCACTGCCCTGCGATCGACGAGCCACTGAGTCGGAAGCCGAGGGGAATATGGAGGGTCAGCACCCTTAACTCGGTCTGGATGGAAGCTGAAAGCATCGATTCCAGCTGAGGTCTTGGCTGAACGCCGTCAGAGCTTCCTTACCGCTTCTCCTAAATTGTTGGGTGTGGCGTCGAAGTGGCTTGAACTGAATGAGCAGGCAGTCTCAGCACATCGACAGAAGCAGGAATCGAAAGGAAGAGATTGCGGTGGCATGAGGTTTCACGCCTGATTGTACTTCACACAGATATACGTATGCCCAGCTTCGGCGTTTTCCTGTAGTGCCCGGCGGGTGTTCTCACATTTCTGTTCATCGTTAAAAACGCCTACCTTGTTTATGGTAACGTCCGGACCGCTAATGCTCATCGTGGTAATAACCGCAAGAATCCAAAGCACGGCACCCTCATCCGGGGAGTTTCAAAAGCAGCAGGGACGATACCACAGCAGTAGAAGGCAGACAAGCCGGTCAAGGCCGAGCAGCTACCTTAATGCACCTATCCTGCCGGTTCGGAAATACTCAACCAGACAGTACGCTACTCCCCTGAAATCCCCTTCATATTGTTCGGCCTGCTGGTTGCTCAAGAGATAATCAAGGCACAGCTCGAAGGCAAACGCTGAAGCCGCTACGTAATGCCCGCCCGCCCACTGACCCGCACCTGCTATGGTCAATTGGCCGTACAGGTGCCGCAGTGTTTCCCTTGAGGCACTGTGTCTCGACAGGACCGCGCTCAAAAACTGGTCAGCTTCGACGAGATCAAATAGCTCTTCTTCAACACTTCGATGGTTCTCTAAATTGCTGAGTAGCGATTCTACAGAGGTATCGGAGTTTTTCCAGGCCGGAGTACCAAGGCGTCTAGAAATATCAGCCAGCTTGCGGGATTTCCTGAGCGAACGTAGCCAAGCCAAAGGGCTGAGGATTTCTCTCATCAATGCTAAGTAGAAGCCCATCTTCAATCAAATCGGTTTCATCTGCACAACGCACGACTTAACTATGTGGCCGTCTTCGGTGTTCCTCTAGTTGTTGGCGCATATATTCAGCAACGGCCTTTACTGCTGGGGAATCTTCGTCCATATCCTCGCCAACGAGTAAGTGTATGTGGTCTTTAGTTTCTTCCATACGCTTTGCTCCTCTCAAATTATTGATCTACGCTCAAGCTAGTACGTCTACCTTAGCGGACAGCACTGACCCTGACAAGCCGGTTTCGATGCCTCATTACAAAAATAAGAACCTTCTGAGAAACTCCACAAGAACTCCCGCAACAACCGCCGAAAGTATAGGCGCGACGTAGGGAGCCAGGGCTTTCAGAACCTCACCATACCGGGGAGCCTCTACAGCGCCTTGCTGTGCCATCACGGCCCGATTAAACCCATACTCAAAATCCCTGCATCGCTGCCAGTTGAGGAATCGTTCGTACATCGGCGAACCTCCTTCATATGGATGGTTGAAATGCCCTGCTTCAGTAAATACGCATCTCTAGATATTCAATCAAATAGAAATAATTCGGATTCGAGGGTGTCGTCTACTCGCCCACCGTGTATTTTGTCCCGCTTCTTCGTTCTCCAATGCAGGAATCGACTAGCGGTGGGTGAGCAGGCGGGCAAACTCGGCGGCTGAAATAACCGGCACTCCGCTGTAGTGTGAGACCTCGAAATCCTTGTCGCCGGTGACAAAATAGTGAGGCTGAGGGTGGGTCGCCAGCAGGTCTAGAAACAGCCGATCCCGTTCATCACGAATCGGAGCGGTGCTTGTCGCCGGGACTACCAGGTCGGCTTGCACTCTCAACTCAGCCAGCCATTTCATCGGCGCGATGGCGGCATGCATAAAGTAACGTTGGAGGGTAGGACGGCGGAGGACTGCGATCAGTTCTGCCAAAGTGGCCTCACTCATGACAGCCACGATCTGTCCAGATCGAATAGCATTTAGGATGAGGGCGGGGGCACTGGTACGGGACATCAACCCCGACACCAGGATATTGGTGTCAAGAACGACGCGCACGCTGCGCTCGCACTGCCGCGACTTCAGCCGCAATTTGCTCCGCTGTGAGAGGGCCCAACTCTTGGACGGCGCGGCGCAGTTTTCGAACCATCTGCCCAAATCGCTGGCGACTGGCCTGGCGTTCCGGAGATTCCAAAATGACCATGTTTGCGCCGCGTCGAATCGATACGGGCTTGCCCCATCCCTTGACCCAGGAGGAGGGAATCACTACACCTTCTTTAGTGTACTTCACGGCTTTCATGGCAACGCATCCAGTGAACCGGCAGTATACCATGGTACTGCGGCTCCGTAGTCAACGGTCGGCGATTTTGCGAGCCGCTCGACCGTCGTTCATGGCTGCATGTTCAGACTGCCCGATTTCGACCATCTCTGCTGGTTAACGATCCTGTCATTCGACGCCATTTCACTGTGGTCATTTTTGTGTCAGAAATTATCAAAAACCTTAGAATGCCCTGTACACAGTAGAAGCGATAGAAAGCTCGTAACCACTTGACACCTAAAGCTTTTGTGGGGAAACCGTTGCAACAACGAGCGATTCAAAAATCTAGCTTTTCCCCTTCACACGGAAGAGGCCACAGGTTCGATACCTGTATCGCCCACCATTGTCAGCCTTTCCATCCTGTTCTAGCCTTCCAGCTTCGATGCTCCTTGAAGCCCTCCTCATTACCGGGCCGCGCGACTGGACAGAATGGGGGCCCTGCGCTAGACTTTTTTCACGAGAAATCTGGCGACGCGTCCCCGTTTCCACCCAGCAGAAAGAGAGGTTCGTATGCGCGGGACTTTGGCACTCATCATGTTGGGGCTTATCCTGACGATCGGTTGTTCGACGACCAACCAAGTAGCGCCGCAAGACCAGACCTATACTGCGCCGCTCAGCATTTATAGCGCCATGGACAGTACGTCTCTCGTCTATTCAGACCCGGTTGCGGCTTCGTCTGCCAATGACAACCCCTTCCGATGGGCCGGCTTCGTGCTACACCCAGTCGGACAAGTCATCGACTATACGGTGAACAGACCCCTTTACACCATTGCCCGCCACGCCCCATATCTGTTCGGCTACACCGCTGAAGATTCCATGATCGACTCGCAGCGCCGCTAGGCGCAGCCCTGCGCCGGGCGGATATGAGCCGACCCGGCGCAGCGATCGGACCTTCGTGTTTCCCTTTCTGTTCCTGCCTCTCTCGCAACCCAGCCTCGTTTACGGTATGCTTCCCGGTACTCCTTCAGCCAATTGCGAGTGGGACCATGTCTCCGACCAGACCCTATCGACGCGTGCTTGTGCTCGCACTCTGCGCCCTCTGTAGTCTATGGTGGGCTGGATGTGAAACCCCGCCCCCGCCACGCGTCCCCCTTCCGCCGTCGGAAAGCGACCTTGATCTTAAAGGAACGACAAAACTCTGCGACTCTCGCCAGGACTTCCGCAACACTCATCCCGGGATCGTCTCCCAAAGCCACCTGTGGGGCAGCGGAGAAGAGTTACGAATCCCATCGACACAGAGTCGCTCGAAAGCAGACGAATCCTACTTCTTTGATGAGGATGGAGTCTTGGTGGGTATGCTCTTCGTCTTTCGGTCGGGGCTTGATTTGGAGCCGTACAAGACCCTTCGCTATACCCTGTCCCAACTGAAGCCTAGCTTGGAGTTTTACCTAACCGTCGCGCAATTGGTTGATCGACAGAACATGGAGACGAGTACCCTCTTCGAAACGGGCGACGAAAAGACCACCACCCAGTATCTCATCTTGGGCGAACGTTCAGCCCCGCGTCTGCTTGAAGCCTCTTTCACCATCGATCCTTATGTGAAGTTGTTTTCTCCCTACCGGAAAGAATTCCTTGATCGGCTTCGCCCGACCCCCCAAGAGTCCGGAGGACAGCGCCTCGACACACAAGGCTCCGAAGACAAAGAGCCCTTTTCGTCCCTCCAACAATTTGCGCGGGGCCAGACTGCCCAACTCGCCTATTGCGGCAAAAAAGACCAGGTCATTGCGCTCGACGCCTATCAAAAGGCCAGCATCTCGGGCTTCACCAACAAAGTATGGCAAGCCGAATTGCACCATCGGTTAGGGGTTTCATCGGAAGCGACGGGAAATTTGGAGCAGGCGAAGACCGAGATGCTGGCGTCCCTAGCCAAACGCCCGAATTCCCCGGAAGTGCTCAACAACCTCGGCACTGTCTATGGGAAATTAGGAGACACACGTAGCGCTCTCGCCTCATTCGAGAAAGCCGTGCTGTTGCGCCCGAACTATGCCATTGCCCGTTTCAACCTGGCGGAGGCCATTGGAGACAGCAACCCCAAGCGAGCCATCACGGAATACGAGACCTACCTCGCCTTGGTGGAAGGCCTCCCCGAGGAGACAGACCGAGCCACGCTGGCCCAGAAGCGCGTGAAAGAGCTTAAGCACCATTAATTCAGCAGCTTGTGGTTCGGTAGGCAACAAGGCAGTGGAGGAGGCTAGCGGCGGGTCTTTTCTTCTTCTTCCTGACTGGTCTTACACTCAATGCACAATGTCGTTACCGGGCGAGCCTTCAATCGCTTGTAAGGGATCTCGCCGTTGCATCGTTCGCAGATGCCATAGGTCTGGGTCGCGAGTCGACTCAAGGCTTCATCGATCTTCTTAAGCAATTTGCGCTCGCGCTCGCGGATCCGAAAGGAGAAGTGCTGGTCGGCTTCAGCGGAGGCCTGATCGCTGACGTCGGGAAAGATTTCCAGTCCGGTGGGATTCGTGAGTACGACACCGGCTTCCGCGAGAATGGCGGCCCGCTGGCCTTCGAGATCCCGCTGAATGTCTGGGTATTTCACGCCGTTGGCCTTTGTAGGCTTTGGCCGATCGGCGGCGGTTTTCTTTGTCGAAGCCTTCATCTGATATTCGGCCTCAGCAAATACGACTTAGCATCCAGGAAGGTAAAACTATAGCAGTCCGACGCAAAAGGGGTCAATCACCCACGCTACGCGACACTCGAGCGCGAGGAGGGGTCCTCTCGTCACAACTCCCGTCGCCCTTCGATCGATTTCACGAGCGTCACTTCATCCGCATATTCGATATCCATTCCAACCGGGATGCCATACGCGATGCGAGACACCCGCACCTGGTGAGGCTTCAGCAGTCGGGTCAAATAAATCGCCGTGGCCTCCCCCTCGATCGTCGGATTGGTCGCCACGATGACCTCTTCCACGCCGCCCGCCTTGACTCGCTCCAGTAATTCCTCAGCGCGAATATCCGACGGCCCCACGCCGTCCAGCGGCGAAAGAGCGCCCAGCAACACATGATAGAGGCCGCGATATCCACCGGCTCGTTCAATGGCATACAGCGTGCTCGGCTCCTCGACCACCAGAATCTTGCTGCGATCCCGCTTCGGATCCTTACAAAATTCGCACAGTTCTCCCTCGGCGATGTTGCGGCATTGTCGACAGAAAGACAGACCATCTTTCACGGCTTGGATGGCCTCGGCCAGCCGTATGGCCTCCTCACGGTCCGCTTTCAGTACATGAAACGCCAACCGCTGGGCCGTTTTTTGTCCGATCCCAGGCAGACGTACCAACTCGCGCACCAACTTCGCCAGCAATCCCTGTTGATCGACACTCATGACGTGTAATGAATTGCCGCTGCCGTGAGGACGCAGCAGCTCAAAAGAGACCGGGAATTTTCATCCCACCGGTGACGGCCTTCATTTCCTCCGCCATCATCTCGCGGGCTTTCTTCAGCGCATCGTTGCCGGCGGCAACCACCAAGTCCTGCAGCATATCGACATCGCCGGTTTTCACGACCTCAGGGTCGATTTTCACGCTCACGAGATCCATGGCACCGTTGACCGTAACCGTGACGATTCCGCCGCCGGCGGTTCCTGCCACGGTCTTGGCCGCCGCCTGCTCCTGCACCCGCGCCATTTGTTCCTGCATGGCCTGGGCTTGCTTCAAAATATTCGACATATTCCCGAATGGATTCTTCATTCCTGTACCTCCTGCGCCGGAGCGGTGGTCCGAACCTCAGCGAGTTCTCCGCCGAACATCTCCAGCGCTTGTTTGACAAGAGGATGCGCCTTCGCCTGCTGCGTCAAAATCAGGCGTTGCTCCTGTTCCTTCGCCACTCGAATCTGTTTCATCGTCGGTGCAGCCGTCGGATCCTGTTCGGCGATTTCGACAATCCGAAATCGCAAGACGCGTCCGTAGAGCTGCTGCCCCAGCTCTGCAAGCGCGCGCAGGTTATCCTCGTTTTCCAACCTGCCTCTCGCCGACGTGGCCTGTTTAGGGAAGCCGAGCGTGACCAACGGTCCTTCGATCGTCACCACTCGTCCCTGCTCGAGAAACGGAGCGATGTTCGGGTAATTCGTCGTCACCGCCTCCTGAAATTGTTCCCAGTTGACATCCAGCACTGTCGACGAGGCAGTCGGTTCCGATGTCGGCGCAGGCGACGATGGCGAGGCAGGCAGCGACGACGGCGGCACCGAAAGGGCAACAGGGGAGGCTGATGTGCGTCGAGAAGCCGCAGATTCTCGTGGCGCCGGGGACGGCGCTTGGGCCCCATCCTCCACGACTACGGCGGGCGGTGGCCCCTTTTCGAGCGGGCGCGGAGGGGACTGAGCGCGACCTCGCCCCTGAACGGCGGATGGGTCGGGCCGGAGCGCCGCCGCAGAATCCGACGCTACCGCTCCAAGCTCGGCCAGCAACCTGGTGACCCGGACGGCCGCCGTCTCCAATACAAATCTGGGATGGGCACTCGTCCGCAAATTGTCCTCGGCCGCGGTGCAGATCCGGAACAACTCCTGGAGCTGCTCGATGGTGAATCGCGCCGCATCACCGACCAGCCGCACCAGATCCTCTTCGGATGCCTCGATTAACCCACGCAGCTCACCCGGCTCTCGCACCACCGCCGCCACCAGCATATTCCGCACATATTCCACCAGATCGGCACAGTAGGCCCGCACATCGTGCCCTTGATCCAGCAACCCGGCGATGACCCGTAACGCCCTCGGCCCATTTTGCTCGATCACCGCCCCGATCATGGCCCGCACATGCTCCTGAGGGACCATGCCCAACAAGGTTTCCAGATCCTCATGGCGAATCGTCTTGCCCCCAAATGCGATCACCTGATCGAGCAGGCTCAGCGCATCGCGCATACTGCCTTCGCTGGCTCGGGCCAGCGCCATCAGACTGCGGTCCTCAATGGAAAGGCCGTCCTGCTCCGCCACATGACGTAACCGCTCCACAATTTCGGCTTTGGAGATGCGACGGAAATTGTAATGCTGACAGCGCGACAGAATCGTCGCCGGGATTTTGTGTATTTCCGTGGTCGCAAAAATAAACACCACGTGCGCGGGCGGCTCTTCCAACGTTTTCAGCAATGCATTGAAGGCTGAATTGGAGAGCATGTGGACTTCATCGATGATATAAACGCGGTAGTGCCCCCGGAACGGCGAGAATTTGACGTTCTCGCGGATCTCCCGGACATCATCGACACTGGTATTCGAGGCGCCGTCGATCTCGACCACGTCTACGGACGTGCCTTGGGCGATCTCCGTGCAGTTCGGGCAGGTGTTACACGGGCTGCCCGTCGGGCCCTGTTCACAGTTGAGGGCCTTGGCCAAGATCCGGGCGACCGTGGTCTTCCCGACGCCGCGTGTACCGGAAAACAAGAACGCGTGAGCGATGCGTTTGGTCGCAATGGCGTTCATCAACGTCTGGACGACGTGCCGCTGGCCAATCACATCGTCGAAGGTCCCGGGGCGATATTTTCGGGCTGAGACTTGGTAATCCATGCTGCGTCGGTTGTTCGGCGTGATGGGCACTCAGATCGGATTCAGCGCGTCATCGATGAGGTGTCACGGGAGACGTCCCAGAATTAGCGGGGCCAGGTGATCCTGCGGCACACAGAACGGACCGCTTACCGTTGCTTCCTTCCGGACCTGGCGGGGTTCACAGAGTTCTGTTGCACAGGGCCCGGCCCCTATCACCATCGACGGCGGACTCCGCCGCCACATTCTTACGAGACCGGCCGGAGGTCGAACACACTAGTATGGCGGAGAGGGTGGGATTCGAACCCACGGTCCCGTTACCGGGACGCATGCTTTCCAAGCATGTCGATTCGTCCACTCTCGCACCTCTCCGCGATCGGACGACGTTGAGGGACGGCATCTTATCACGCAGGTGTGTGAGCGGCAAGGCAAGCCAGACCCGGCGGACGACGGCCGGGCTTCGGCCATTGACCAGCTTGCCGCGCATTCCTATACTGCCACACTCTTTGGTTGGAGGTTGGTAATGAAGATTCTGGTCGGGATCGGCATCCTGATCCTGCTGTGCCTCGTTGTGATCCTGACCTTGCCCTTCCTGATTGATTTGAGCGCCTACCAGGACCGCTACCGCCCCATGATTGAAGGGGCGCTCAACCGCAAGGTCGAATTGCGGGAAATTCGCCTGACGCTGTGGCCGCGTATCGGCGCCCGGGTTGGCGGATTCGTCGTTCAGGATGATCCGACGTTCCGCACCGGCTCCTTCGCCTCGCTGTCCTCATTGGACGTCGGCGTCAAACTATGGCCCCTCCTGTCAGGCAGGATTGAAGTCGAAGACATTACCCTGCGCGATCCGGTCATTACCGTTGTGAAGAATGCACAGGGGCAACTGAACGTCTCCACCATCGGGGCGCAGACGTCTCCGCCCCCCTCGCCGACGAAGCCGGAGATCGCGCCTCAGCCAGCGGGCAGCCCGCTGCAGGCCTTGGCCCTCTTTGCCGTCGATCGCGTCGCCATCGACGGAGGGAAGGTGACCTATCGCGACGAATCCATCCCCAAGCCGGCTGAGTACAGGATCGAGAACCTGGAACTGTTGCTGACCTCCGTGCATCTTGGTGAGAGCCCGACGATTCGCGTCTCCGCTACGGTGCAACCTTTCCAACGTCCGGCACGACTGAACGGCACCTTCGGACCGCTCACCGAGACCCTCGACATCAAAGCGTTCGCCTTCAATGTGGGATTCGGCAAAGTCGAGTTAAGCCTCAAGGGCCGCGCCCTTGGCGGCACGGTGGACGCCACGGTCACCGCGCTACAGATCGACAGCGCCGATCTGCCCGTCCAACTTCCCCTGGCGAAACCCGTTCAGGTCAAAGACCTTCACGTGACGGTTCACGCCCCCGTTCCGCTGCAGCCGGATGCCCTGCCCCTCCACCAAATCAGTGCGACCGACCTGGGCTTGACCCTGGTCATGGGAGGGTCCGCCATCAGCGTCAAGGGCAATGCAGCCAAGGGTATGGCCGACGTCACGGCCACCTCCGCCGCGATCAATTCATCCGATCTCCCGATCTCCGTCCCCCTCGCCAAGCCGGTCGAGTTGAAGGATGTACACGTGAGCCTACGCGCCAAGTATCCGCCCAAGGAAGGGGCACCGCCGCTGGAGTTAGCGGAGGTTCCCGACCTGGGCATGGTCGTCGCGATGGGCAGCTCCCGCATCGATGTGAAGGGCTCGGTCCTGGGAGGGCTGGCAAAAGTGACGGGCCATTCCAAACTCGTCCACACCGCCGACCTCCCGATCACCCTGCCGCTCAAAAAGCCGGTGGAGATTAAAGATCTGTCGGTCACGCTTGAGATGAAGGGGCAGGAAGCCCGGCTGCACAATCTGTCCCTGCAGATCTTTGGCGGACTCCTTCGAAGCCAGGGAACCCTCGGCCTGGGAACGACCGCCCCTCCATTCAACGGCAAGGCCTCGCTGCAGGGGCTACAACTCGGGCCAGCTCTTCAAGCTGTAGGAACGGATCAGGTATCCATCAGCGGCACGGCCGGCGCGGATCTCACATTGAGCGGGCGAGGGTTTGCCCATGCCGACCTCGTCAAGGCCCTGACCGGAAATGGGCATATCCTCGTGAAGGACGGCAAGATTGAAGGCATCAACCTCATGCAAGAAGCGGCAACGCTGCTCAAGGTCGTCGGCGTGTCATTGGACCAGGTCAAGGCGACCGCATTTTCCACCATCGAAAGCGAGTTCGCCGTCAAACAGGGAGTCGTAGCCGTGCAACGCCTGCTCATGGATAGCCATGACTTTCAGGCTACAGGCGGCGGCACCATCGGCCTCGACCAGTCCTTGAACCTGAAACTCAATCTGAACCTGTCGCACGCCTTGAGCCAAAAGATTGCCGGTGGGTCCCCCATTGCCCGGGTGGCTCTGAACAATGGACGCCTTTCCCTACCCTTGCTCATTACAGGCAGCACCCACGCACCGACCTACGGCCTCGACACCAAGATGTTCGCCGGGAAGGTGAAGGAGCAGGTCAAAGAGAAGGTGACGGGGGCCATTGGAGAGTTGCTGAAGGGCTCCGCAAAGCCGGAGGACCTGAAGCAGCAGGGGAAAGACTTGCTCAAAGGGTTACTTGGTCGCTGACAGCAACCGGGGAATATATGCCGCTGGCGAACCTGATCACCCAATATGTCGTGCAGTACGGCTTCCGCATCATTGGAGCGGCGCTGGTCCTGGTGGTCGCGCTGTTTGCGGCCCGGTCCGTCGGACGGTTCAGCGAGCGCTGGTTGAGTCAGCAGGACCTTGAGCCCCCACTTCGCCTGCTGCTGGCTCGCGTCATCAAGGCCTTGGTGGTCATCGTGGGGCTGCTCATCGCCCTGGACCAACTCGGCCTGCAAATTGCGCCCCTCATTGCAGGACTCGGCGTCGCAGGGCTCGGCATTGGCCTCGCCCTGCAAGGGGTGCTGAGCAATGTCGTGGCAGGCCTCTCGATCATCTTCACCAAACCATACCGAGTCGGCGAACATGTCTCCCTTCTCGGTGTCCACGGCGACGTCGCCAAAATCGACCTCTTCACCACAACCCTCTCTCATCCGGACCATTCCCGCATTGTCATCCCCAATCGCAAGGTCGTCGGTGAAATCCTGCACAACTTCGGCACGATCCGGCAACTCGATCTGTCCGTCGGGGTGTCTTATGGTACTGATTTGGACAAGGTGCTGAACCTGCTGAAGGACGTGGTAAGTCGACACCCCCAAGTTTTGCAAGACCCTCCCCCCCCTCATCGGCATCGCGGGGTTTGCCGATTCCTCCATTACCCTCTCCATCAGGCCCTGGGTCCATGTGGCTGCCGCAGGGTCTGCCCATATCGAGCTTAATCGAGCCATCCTCGAACGGTTTCGAGCCGAGGAGGTAGAGATCCCCTTTCCGCAGCAGGAGATCCGCCTGCTCAATCCGTCGTAGGCTCTCACGGCGGCAGACCAATCTCCAGGCCTTCCCCCGCTTGTTGGCCTACTTCTATCGTGCTACCCTAGTCGCCTCTCAGGACTACGCGCGCATACAAGGAGATCGCCGATGAGCAGGCAGAGTGATCTTGAGCGCACTCGACGGGGCACTCACATCGCCGACGACAGTCCCGCCACCCCCGAAGTCGACGCCTCACTTGGCGACGACCACGCAGCCGGGAATAACCTCGCAAAAATTCGCGACATCCTGTTCGGCGCCCAGGTACGGGACCACGAGCGCCGGTTCACAAAGCTCGAAGCGCAGCTGCTGGCCGAAGCGGCGCAGTTGCGCACCGACCTGAAGGATCGGTTCGCATCCTTGGAACAGTACATTCGGAATGAAGTGGAGACCTTGATCGGACGCCTGAGCCGCGAGGAGCAGAGTCGAACGAGTGCGGTCGACCTCCTGGCAGGGGAGTTGCAGCGCCTCGCCGCCACTCTCCAGCAGACCGCCGACCGTCTCCATGCACAGGCCGAGCAGGGAGACCAAACCCTGCGGGACCAACTTGACCGTCGGAGCACCTCGCTTGCCGATGATCTCAGAGAGAAGCATGCGGAGCTGTCGGCTGCCCTCGATGCGGCCGTCCGGCAGCTCTCGACGCAAAAGACGGATCGCGCGGCCCTCGCGGCACTCTTCCAGGAGGTCTCGCAGCGGCTTTCCCATGAGCAGTCTCCCCAGGGTTCATAGGACGCTCTTTCTTCCCACCAGGAGACGGAGTCACGATGGCGGAGTCGTTACCTAACGAGACTGCGCCGACATCAGAGGATGACTACGCCGAACTGCGGCAGCTCCTGCTCGCCCCGGAACGTTCGCGCCTGGCACGGCTGCAGGCACAGGTCGCACACTTCGACCTGACCCCTGCAAACCTGAATCGTGTCCTCCCCGAAGCCATCACCCTCCGCGGCGACAAGGATCTCCGATTGACTCAGGCGCTGACTCCGCACGTCACGGAAGCCTTGAGCACCACGGTCCGTCAGCGCCCCCACATGATCGTCGATGCGATTGCGCCGGTCATGATGCCCGCCATCCGCCAAGCCATCAGCACGACCTTGCGCAGCATGATCCAATCGCTGAACCAGACGATTGAACACAGCCTATCCCTACGCAGCCTGCAATGGAGGCTGGAAGCGTTCAGGACCGGCAAACCCTTCGCCGAGATTGTGCTTCTGCATACGCTTCGCTATCGCGTCGAGCAGGTCTTTCTCATCCATGCGCACACCGGACTCCTCTTGGCCCATGCCGCAGGGGATGCGGTGGTGGTTCAAGATCAGACCCTGGTGTCAGGCATGTTGTCGGCCATTCGAAGTTTTGTACAGGACTCCTTCGGGGCAGCGCCGGACCAGGCCCTGAATACCTTGCATGTCGGGGACCTCACCGTCTGGATAGAGCAGGGTGATGTCGCCATTGTGGCCGCCGTCATTCGGGGGACTCCACCGGAGTCTTTACGCCATCACCTTCAAGACACGCTCGCCCGCATCCAGGCCGAACAGCCTGAGGCGCTGGAGGCATTTTCGGGAGATCGCGCGGCCTTCGCCGGCGTCACCCCGCTGCTGGAGGCATGCCTGCAGAGTCACTTTGAGTCGGGCGGACGAAGCATTTCCCCTATGATGTGGATCCTGCCGGTTGTGCTGCTGTGTGGCGTGGCTTGGTGGGGTGTCACCACCTATCAGGCCCAGCGACAATGGCAGGCTTCCCTGGACCGGCTCAAGGCTGAACCGGGCCTGGTCGTGACCGCGGCCTATCCCGACGGCGGCCGCTACCGTATCGAGGGGCTCCGCGATCCCTTGGCTCGCGACCCGATCCAAGTCCTGCAGGACCAAGGCCTCTCCTCCGACCGCATCAATTTCAAGTGGAGCGCGTACTATGCCCTTGAACCGGCGTTGACCCTCCGTCGGGCGCAACAGATCTTAGCCCTGCCGAATTCCGTGCGGTTGAGCCTGGAGGGCACACGCCTGGCCGCCTCCGGAACCGCGCCACCCGACTGGATTGCGCAGAGCCGCGTCACTGCACGTCTGATCCCCGGCGTCGACGCGTACGACGACAGTCGCCTCGCTCATCAAACCTTGGAAGATTGGGCTCGCCGGCTGTCGACGGAACGGCTCCTCTTTTTGCCCGGCGTATCCTCCCTTTCACCAGACCAAGAGCCGGCCATCCGACGTCTTTCAGAGCAGCTCGACCACCTGAACGAATTGGCACAGCTAGCCGGTAAGCGCGTCACCGTGGAGATCATCGGACAGACCGATGTCGTCGGTCGCTTGACCAGAAATCGCACACTCAGTGCGCTCCGCGCGCAGACTGTGCTGAAAAGCCTCCGCCCTGAGGCCCTACCCATGATCACCTTCCACGCCACCGGCATCGGTCCGGGTTCGGAATCAGGCCAAGGCACGGCGGCTGAAGCCGAGCCGAATGACCGACGCGTCTCTTTTCATATCACCGTCCATCCGGCCTCCTAGGCAGTCCCGCGCATGATCGAAAAGAAAATCTGCATGTTGGGCGCGTTTGCCGTAGGGAAAACCAGCCTCGTGCGCCGGTTTGTGACGAGCCTCTTTTCGGAGCAGTATCACACGACCATCGGCGTGACGGTCACGAAGAAGACCCTGGCAGTCGATGATGAAACGATGACGTTCGTGTTGTGGGACCTCTATGGAGAGGACGAATTTCAAAAACTCCGGCGGTCCTATCTGCGCGGTTCCGCCGGATACGTGTTGGTGATGGATGGAACCAGGAACACCACCGTGGAGGTCGCGCGACGGCTTCACGACGCCGCCATCGAAACGCTTGGCCCGGTTCCATTCGTCGCGCTCGTCAACAAACAGGATCGGCAGATAGACTGGGAAGTCACGGCAGAGGACCTGACGAACCTCAGCGGTCGCGGGTGGCCCGTGATCACCACCAGCGCCAAGACGGGACAGGGAGTGGAAGAAGCCTTCTCAATGTTGGCGAAAGCCCTGCTTCCCGCACCATCGACTGAGGTTCCGGCGACGGAAGACACCCATGGACCGGCCTGACGCAGCCCCCCAACTCGACGACCTCTTTACCGACCTCGTGCGAGCATTCGAGATCGCCGTGTTCGAACACAGGTCCGGTGCGGACTTTCACCTGCTCGGGCATCCACCGGCTTGGCTGTCCCAACTCTTCCCTACAACCGCACAAGACGGCATCTTGTCTGTCGATGGCCGCGCGCCGGTATTGCAGAATTTCCTCGCCGATGCCGCCCAGGCTTGGCAAGATCCGACGGCTGGCCTGATCCGGTCAGGCTTCTGGGCCGAGGCATCCGAAACAGGCGATTCCTGGCAGGTGGAGGCCATGGCGGTTCGTTGCGCCAATCGCCGCATCCTGCTGCTGCAGCGGTGCGCCGCCACCTACGACCAGCAAGTGACGCTCTTACAAGCCGCCCGGGACCGGGTACTCCAACAGCACGAGGAGGCACGGCACCATCGCAAGTCCCAGCAGGCCCTTACCACGAAACTCGTCGACAGCGAACGCGCGCGCGACGACGTCATGACTATCCTGCAGCAGCTGAACCTCGCCACCCTGCTGATCGACGGGGCTGGCGAGATTCGATTTGTCAGTGCGGCCGCGACACGTCTCCTCCGGTTGCCTGCAGCGGCCTTCCCTCGCCCCGGGCGCTCTTGGCAGCGCCTCCTGCCCGTGACCAAAAGCGATCGACTCGCCTTACAAAACATGCTGCACCGGCACTCGGAGCAACGCGAGCGCCTCTGCTGCCACCTCGATACATCGACCGGCCAGCGCATCTGGCTGGAGTTCGAAATCCATGATGACCCCCGGGACGCGCAGAGTCGTATCATCTTCCTCCATGATGTGACCGATCTGCATCATCTCCGTCGGTTGCTCGATCAGAAGGCCCACTATTACGATCTGATCGGGAAGAGTCGCTGCATGACGCGGGTGTATGAACAGATTCACGACCTCGCCCAAGTTGATACCACCGTGTTGATCGACGGAGAGACCGGCACGGGCAAGGAACTCGTCGCACGCGCCCTGCACCAGGCCAGCCCCCGCCAGAAGGGCCCCTTCATCGCAGCCAACTGTGCCGGACTGACGGATTCGTTGCTGGGCAGTCAATTGTTCGGACACAAGCGAGGGGCCTTTACCGGGGCGATCACCGATCACCAGGGATTTTTCGAGGCGGCGCACGGCGGCGTCGTGTTCCTCGACGAGATCGGGGATATCCCGCCCAACGTCCAAACCAGCCTCCTTCGGGTCTTGCAGGAAAAGGAGATCACGCGGCTGGGTGATTCTCGACCGCGGCAGGTGAATGTGCGCATCGTCGCGGCCACCCATCACGATCTCGGCCGAGACGTCGCGAACGGTGCGTTTCGCGCCGACTTGCTGTATCGAATTCGCGTGGCACGTATTCACCTCCCTGCGCTCAGGGAACGGAAAGAAGATATCCCGTTGCTGGTGGCCTCATTTCTCTCCGAAGGACGCGCCAGCATGGGAAAGGCCGTGAGCGAACTCACTCCGACCGCTTTGGCGGCACTGATGGAATATCACTGGCCGGGCAATGTGCGTGAACTGAAGAGCGCGATCGACTATGCCATCATTCATTGCAAGGATGAGACGATCGACAGCGACGACCTTCCTCCCGAACTCTTGGACACGCCGTCGCCACTATCTTCACGGTTGATAAGCTTTACGCCGACCGGCGACGAGCGCAGCCGGCTCACAACCGCGCTCGAACGCGCACGCGGAAATAGGACCCAGGCGGCGCGGCTGCTGGGAATCAGCCGCGCGACCCTCTACCGCCGGCTGACCGACCTGGGCCTTCTCAACAACTGACCGGTGCCCCCTCCTCTGCCTTCACACCATACGTCTCAACATGAGACGGCGTGAGACACCAATTCTGTCTCACGGGATTGATCCGACTGGGCGGCAGCTTCGCTTCCTCCTCGCTAAAACAGCGCAAACCTCAACAACAGTCAGGCTCGCCACGCTGTCGCAGAATAAGGCATAGGTCTTGATATGCCTCACCGGCAATAGGGTGTTTCCCCTGCTGATGTTTGACGAACCGGCGGCGGCCCACCCCACCAGGACTACAAGGAGAGCGATCATGCACGCGATGCCACAACCGTCATGCCCAGGAGCAGCACCCATGACTGACGAATGGATTGGCCGACGAAGCCGGCCCGATGAACCCACTGCGCGGGAGCGAGAAGTCTTGCATTGCCTGTGGGAGGGCTTGACGAACCACGAAATTTCAGTGCGGCTTAAGATCGCACAAAAAACCGTGGAGGCGCATCGTGCTAATCTGATGCGGAAGTTCCGTGCGGGGAACATTGCGCAGTTGCTGCGAGCCTCTCTGCGGGAAGGCATTCTTCAGGTGGAGTTCCCCCGGAAGGGGTCGCGGCCCTTCTCACCGCCACCCTCCTCGACAACGCGAACGGACGCACAGGAACGGGAAAACCAACCGCCAAGCCTCTGCCCCGACAACACTCCGAGACAGCCTTCATGACGAAAGGAGTCGCGGTGTGCGAATGGACCGGTCACGTAGGTACACGCCCGGTACGTTCTTCGCCTGATGAGTTGATCTCGTACGCACAATCATTTATACATCGTGCAATTTTTTACTCGACTACCGTACATGCACACGCTCGGAAATCATCCAGGAGGACTGCATGACGCGCCGACTCGCCTGTTTCTTCTCCGTTCTGTTCATCGCACTCGTCACGGCTTCACTCGTCGCGGCCGAACCGGCGACCACGCCGGATGCGTCGACGGGGCCGGCGGCCCTGGACAGCGTCACGCTCAAAGACGGCACCGTCATTTACGGGCAGGTACTCGGCATGATCGCGGACGAATTGCACATTAAGACGAACTTCGGCCCAACCGCCGGCTCCGACATCGTCAAGGTCATGTGGCCCAACGTGGCCAAACTGTCCGTCAATCGTCCCATCCCGTTCAGCCTGAAAGAGGGCACAACGGTCGTGGGAACGGCTCAGCCCGGCGAAGCCGGACAGATGATCTTAAGCGCGGCGCCGACCGGCGCACCGATGACGATTCCGCTCGATACCGTCGTAGGGTTGAACCAACCCGCCGTCGTATACACAGGTGCGCTCCAGGCCGGATTCTCCCAAACCACGGGTAATAGCCATTTGCGGAACGCGAGTCTCCTGGGCGAACTCTCCGCTCGAAGCGAGTCTCTGCGGCTCACGATTTTGGGACGGTATGTGTACGGCGACGACCGCAACAACATCATCGTCCGCAACAGCCGCGGCACCATCAAACTCGATTTCTTCCTCACGAAACGGCTGTATTGGTTCGCCTCCGCGTACTTCGAACAGGACACGTTTCAAGACCTGAAACTGCGGACCTCGCTGGCGACCGGCCCCGGCTATCAACTCCTCGACCGGGGTGATCTCAGAGGGATCTTCAAGGACATGACCCTCTGGGCGGAAGCCGGCGCCGCTTATTTCAACGAAGACTTCAAGACCGCCGACGACAAGGCCAGCACCCGTGGACGATGGGCCGTCAAATGGAATTGGCCCCTGTGGGGCGGCGACCAAGTCAACCTCTACCACTTTCAGGAAGGGTTCCAATCGTTGTCGAATGCGAGCGACCTCTACATGACCATGGACACCGGGCTACGATTCAAAGTGTGGGGAGGCTTGGTCAGCGGATTTCAATGGACCATGCGCTACAATAAGAACCCGCCGCGCGGCGTGTCCGATACGGACAATCTGTACCTGATCACCCTGGGCTACAGCTTCGACACGAGTCGGAAGCAGTAACACGAGAGCCGAGTACCGCACTTAATCGTTCGAGCTGGGAGGTGACGCGATGAGCATGCTGAGTGAATTCAAGGAATTTGCCGTGAAGGGCAATGTGCTCGACATGGCCGTCGGAGTCATTATCGGAGGGGCATTCGGAAAAATCGTGTCGTCCATGGTCAGCGACATTCTGATGCCGCCCATCGGGCTGCTGTTGGGGAAGGTGGACTTTTCCAGTCTCTTTATCCCCCTCACGGAAGAAGGCCAGGGTAAATCACTCGCCGCCGCCAAGGCCGCCGGCGCCGCGACCATCAATTACGGCGTATTTCTCCAGACCGTCCTCGATTTCACGATTCTCGCCTTCGTCATTTTTATGGTAATAAAGCAGATGAATCGCTTCAAAAAGGAAACTCCTCCCGGACCACCACCGGCACCGCCCAAGGAGGAAGTCTTGCTCACGGAAATCCGAGACCTCTTGAAAAAGGAGCGTCGCTGACCCGTAGGCGCCTCACCGCTCACACCGTCCGGAGGCCATCGCCGACTTATTTGGACTTGAAGGAGGATTGCATGAAACAGGTTCACATGGTTCCCCTGGCGCTTAGCGCGCTGTTGGTGACGGCTTGCACCACGGCCCCCGCGCCGAACGACACCGCGAGTCGAGCGCTCAACGAAATGAAGGCGGTGGCACGTCCGATCCCGCCGAAACCGGATCCCCGCGACCTGCGCATAGCCGAACTCGAGCGGCAGAAGGCAGAGTTGGAAGCGGAACTGGCGCGGGTTCGCGCCTCACTTGCAGGCGACGTCGATCAGGCCAACAGCCGGGCTCGCGACCTCGAATCGCAGCTGAGGCAACGAGAGGCCGAGCTGGCCTCTCTTCGCAGCGCCTCCGGCGAGCGGGACCGACTGGCTGGCCAGCTATCCGACACCGAGCGCCAATTGACGGCCAAGGACCAGGAAATTTCCTCTCTCCGAGCCGGTGTTGGGGAAAAGGATCGACTGGCCGCGGAATTGGCTACCCTGCAGGGGCAACTCTCGGCCAAGGACCAGGAATTGACCGCCCTCAAAGGTACAACCGGCGACAAGGACCGTCTCGCAACCGAACTGGCTGCATTGCAAGGACAACTCTCAGCCAGAGACCAGGAACTGGCCGCCCTCAAGGGCACAGCCGGCGACCGGGACCGTCTCTCCGCAGAATTGGCGCAGGCGAAACAACACGTAGCCGAGCTTGAACGGCAACTGGGTGCAAAAGATCACGAAATCACCGCCCTCAAGGGGGTTGTCAATGAGCGTGAACGGCTCATCGCAGAGTTGGCTTCGGCCAAACAGCGCACCGCCGATCTTGAAAACGAACTCGCACGCCGTGACCAGGAAATGGCCGGCTTGAAAGGCGCACTCGACCAACAGAAGACGAGCCTCGCTCAAGCGAAGGAAGACCTTTCCAAATTGCTGCAGGCCGAAGTGGCAAAAGGACAAGTCACCATGAAGCAGCTGGGGGACCAGCTCACCCTGGGATTGGCCACCACGCTGCTCTTCGATTCCGGCGAAGCCGCGCTCAAGCCGGGCGGCGCGGACGTGCTGCATCGCATCGGCGGCGTGCTGAAGCAGTACCCCGACCGGTCGATTCAAGTGTCCGGCCACACCGACAACGTGCCGATCAAGGGACGGCTGGCCCAAAAGTTTCCTACGAACCTGGAACTCTCGCAGGCGCGCGCCGAAAGTGCACGGCAAGCGCTGACCGACGGCGGGATGGCCGCCGAGAAGATCGAGACAATGGGACACGCCGACAGTCGGCCGATCGCCAGCAACTCCACTGCGGAGGGCAGGCAGAAGAACCGACGCGTTGAGATTGTCGTCAAACACTGACCGACCGGCGCCAAGGCCACCTTGCATCCACCCCGAGAACGCGTTAGAGTGCCGATGTGTTCTCGGGGCATGCACCATTTCACCGAAAGCCCGCAGGCTCGCGTCGTTCAGAGCGACCGGTCAACATCCGTCAGCGTGGCCCTCACCATCTCTCCCTGTTGACCATGGCGGCTCCTACCAGGCTACGGTCCTGTTCATCCGACCAACCCCCGGCTTTCAGGGAGGGACACCATGAGACGCGTTGCATGGACGATGGCCTTGCTCTGCAGCGTCATCACGGGATGTGAGACTACCGCCTCAGTCGCACCCGCCCCACCGCTTGCTGCTGCGCCGCCTGCCGATGCGAAATGGCTTGCCCTTCAGCAGGAGCGGGAACAGCTCCTGACCACGTTGGGAGAATTTCACGACCGCATTCGCGACCTTGAGGCCAAACTGGCGGACCGCGACAACCAGCCGGCTGCGGCATCCTACGACCAGCTGCTGAGCGCCAAGGAAGCCGAACTCGCGGAGCTGCGCCGACTGGGCCCGGAACGGGAGAAATTGGCCGGCCAGTTGGCTTCCGCCACCAGTGAATTAGCGCAAGCCCACCAACGCATCGTAACGCTGGAGCAGCAACTTGCCGCCCGTGACAAAGACCTCGTAGCGCTGCAGACGCATGCCTCGGTCGTCGCCAACCTCGATCAAGCCCGCCACCGGATCCTCGAATTGGAAGGCCAGCTTACCCGACAGGATCATGACCTTCGTGCACTTCGGACCGGTACCGCGGAACGCGACAGTCTTGCGGCCCAGTTACAGACAGCCACCACCACAGTCGATTCGTTGAAGGCGCAGGTCTCCGCCCTCGACCACCAACTGAAGGAGCGGGAGCAGGCGTATGGAACGCTGCGCTCCCGGCTCATCGAGCGGGACAAACTGGTCCCGCAATTAAACGCGATGATTGCGGAAGTCTATCAATCTCGCCACCGCATTGCGGCCCTTGAGCACCAACTGAACGAGAGAAACCCGGGACAGTCTTCCAGACCACGAACCATTCAACCGCCGGCTGAAGCGCCTCGGGGTCAAGCTCCGCGAGAAGCCAAAGCGACCGCCCCCTCGACACAGGACCCCGCGACTGGATTCCCGCGCCGCTCGATTGATGTGGCCAGCCTGAAGGCTGAGCTCTTGAAGGTCATCCCGAGCGAGATGGTCCGGAGCGCACTGACCTTCGCACAGAACGGGGAACAGATCCTCATTTCCTTAGCTGCGAATCGACTCTTTATGAACAACGATGCCGCACTGACTCGTGAAGGGATTACTCTGCTTCAACGAATCGGGGGCGTGGTGGGGCAACTTGCCGGCCGGGTGATCTACGTGGCGGGGCACACCGATAATCAATCAATCGGCAAAGATCTTCAAAAGACCTTCCCCGACAATAAGGCATTTTCATGGGCCCGCGCCGAGAATGCCCGCCGCGTACTCGTCAATGCGGGGGTACCGGCGAATCGGACTAAAGCAGTGGGGTTGGCCGACACCCGCCCGATCGCCTCAAATACTACAGAACAGGGGCGTCAAAAAAATCGCCGGCTGGAATTGGTCATCGCCCCTGGACCGTCCATCGCTTCAGCGCCAGACGCCACGCCCTCTCCGGACTCTCACCTCGCTGCCCTTGACCCATCAAGACCCAAACCGGCCCGCTGACTCTATTCCCTGGGGCCCGCGCCCTCATCAGCCTCGTCGCATAGCCCTGGATCAGAAGCGGTAGGGCGAGGCAGCGGCCGTTGACGCGAACCTGTCTGCCGAAATAGTCGCGAGGATCTTGTAATGACCGAGTCCCAGCTCTTTTCCGTACGCTTCGCCCACGAGCACATCCTGCACATGCTGATGATCGGAAGCCCGAAAATAGGAACGCCCTTCTTTCAAACCGTCGAACTCGTGCCCCTCCAAGGCCTTGATGAGCGCCTGAGCCTCGGTACTGCCCGCTCGCTGAATGGCTTCGAGAATCTGCGTCATAGCCGCATATCCCAGGTAACAGCGGGATGTCGGCGTATGTTGGTACTTGTCAATCACGCCCTGGATGAACCGTCTTGAGCTTTCCGTGTTTACCTTGGGGTCCCAGATCAGGCCCCAGATCCCGGCGTTGTTGGCATACCCCAGCGGTCGCCCGATCTGTTCGCCGGAAACCATCCCCCCAACGCCGACTTTCTCTTCGGCCAACTCCAATCTCGCGTAGGCCTTCAACGCGTGAACAAGATCCCAGCCATAGAGATTCAATACCACCAGTGTCGGCTGCTTCGATTTGGCTCTCTCCAACGCATTCGTAAAGTCGGTCGCGCCGAACGGCACCAGCGTCTCACCCACAAATTCCACGCCCTGAGCCTGGCCGGCAGTCACCATCGCTTGGGCCATCGCTTTTCCGTCGAGAGAGGCGGTCGTCACCATGAACCAGCGGGTGCCATAAACCTTGACCAGATAGGGGGCGACTGCGTGCGCCATCATAGTTGCGTTCGGCATAAAGACAAACGTGTGCGAATCACAAGCGGCGCCGGTCAGTTCAGGTAGATGAGCCCCGGTCACCATAAACAGCTTGTCGTGCTTCTTGGCAAACTCTGACACGACCAGCGCACAGTCGGCGTTAAATGTGCCCATCAAGACATCGACACCGTCTTCCTGCACAAACTTTGTAGCGGCTTTGAGCGCTGTCTCGGGGTTGGATGCATCGTCTGCCTCTAGGATCACCACCTGGCGACCTAGCACCCCGCCTTGGCTATTGAACAAATCCACAGCAACGTTGGCGCCATGTACATCATGGATGGAAGACGTTTTGTAGGGGCTCGACAGGGGATCCAGAATCCCGATCTTGATCGGCCCCGCCGCGTAGGCGAGTCGACGACTCGGCGTGAGGGCAAGAATCTGATTCACGGCCTCTCCGGCCACTAATGCCCCGCCGGCCATCGCCGACAACTGCAAAAACTGTCTTCGCGAGATCCGCGTCATAGTTACCTCCTGATTGCCCTGTCCACTTCGCAGACACCTGGCACCTTTTGACAGCTGGTCTACAAACACTTACTCACTACGTAGCGTCTGGACGAGACTATCTTGGCGGAACACCGGTGAGCGCAACCGAGAAATGAAACGAGGCCAAGCCAGGACTGGAGGATCAGGGGGCGTTAACTGTACTGATCCTCCGTATAGACCTGCTTAATGGACCAAAACACCGCCTCCTTGAGACGTTTAATCTGCGGGTCCGGCGGGTCCTTCCGAATCTTCTGCAGCTTCCTATCTAGAGCAAACAGCGGCTCCACCGAACGACGGTCCGGCACCCGCCCCAGCGCCCAAGCAATTTCCGTCTGAACCGTGATGTCGATACCCGGGGCATCGAGCATCTCCAGCAAGGGAGGAACCACGCTTGAATCACTGTGAATATTGCCGAGATCGCCTAGTCCCTTTGCAGCGGCCGCCTGCAACTCCGGCTGTTTCGAATTCTTCAGTATGTCGATGAGCAGGGGGATCCCATCGGTTCCCATGTTGCCCAATGCCACCGCGGCCTGCTTCGCAAGATCTTTGTCTTTCAACGCTTGCTTCAGGCGCGGTAGGGCTTCGTCGGCCACCATCTCGCCCAAGAGGGAGATGATCTGCAATTTTCGAAGCTGGTTGGTCTCGGGAGAGTCGAGGATCTTCAATAACCGATCCGGCTGCCCCCACTCAGCGGTAAGAAACAGAGGAAACTCGTGAGTCGCAAGCACCTCACGAAGCGCAGCCATAGCATAGGGGCCCGGAGCGCCGGCGTGAGCCACGAGGGCAGCCTGAGCGGCGTCCTCAAATCCCGTGCGAACCTCCTTCTGCCATTTAATCTTCATACCTCCCAACGCATAAGTCAGTTGACAGGCCGGCCCCTTCCACAGCCGGTTGGGAGCATCCGGCAAATCGTTATCACCGCCGGCCGATGCAGTGCCCTCCCACGTCTTATGCTGTTCGCACTTCACCTTCACAGACACATCATGGGGCTGAGCCGCATCAGTAACAACGGTATAACCCAACTCATTCATCCGCCGGAGCACCGTGTCTCTGATATCATCCGCACTTGTGGCACCATCATCCGTCAGCGCAATCGCCTCCAGCAACACCGTCTGAATCCGTGCCAACTGCGCTTTTTGATCCTGGGTGAAATAGTCCCGATAGGCCCAGGCGGGAGAGGTCAGAGCAAGCAACACAACCAGAACACCAGTTGAGACGGCGACCCCCTTCCTACTCATGGAATGATCCTCCTTGCTCTCAATGGAACACTCCGGGTGAGCACCTCAGCGAGAACAGTTGTCGTTGCCATTATACGCCTCCGCAAAAGACTCAAACCAGAGGAAGTCGGCAAGCACACTTCCAGAACTCGCCCCGCCTGCGTATGGGTTGACAGGTATGCTCTTCGGACGGTACAAAATGTCATTATTCAAGGGGCTTTCCGCACGCAGACGCATATTGTGCGCATCATCCATGGGTGAAGATGGTGCCCAGCGTCGGGCGAGAGTGGCGGAACTGGCAGACGCGCGAGACTTAGGATCTCGTGGGTAACCGTGGGGGTTCAAGTCCCCCCTCTCGCACCATTTCTAGAGGGCCCTTCATGACAGCAAGACTTTTCCCCACGCGGAGGATGCGAAGAGACCAATGAAAATGGAAATGACTGAGCTCGGCCCAATGAAGCGAGCCCTGAAGATCGAAGTGCCCGCCGAGGAAGTGAATTTGCGCTTTGTGCAGGCCTACACTGAATTGAACCGGCAAGTCCGCATCCCAGGCTTCCGCCCCGGGAAAGCCCCGCGCCACTTGTTGGAGCAGCGTTATGCAAAGACGGTTGAAGAAGATGTGATTCGGAGCCTGGTGCCCGACTATTACGATCGTGCTGTCCGCCAGGCCGGCATTGTCCCAGTTGTCGTGGAGATTCCCCCGCTGGAACGAGTGAAGGTCAAACGCGATACACCTTTCAGCTTCACGGCTACGGTGGAGATCAAACCGACCATCGAGCTGCGAGACTATAAAACCCCCAACCCCATTTCACTCAAGCAGGATCAGCGGACGGTGACGGACGAGCAAGTTCAGAAGGCGCTCGAGGTCTTGCGTGAACAGATGGCGCAGCTCCATCCAGCTCCTCAAGGAACAGCCTTGGCAGAGGGAGACTATGCGGTCATTGACATGGAGGGATCGCTGGATGGAACACCTCTGACCGGAGCTCGAAAAGAGGGGCACCTCTACAAGATGGGATCTCACGCCCCAATCCTCGGAGTGGATATTGAAGCGCATCTTGCGGGAAAGACGGAAGGCGAGACTATTGAAATCCCACAGTCCTATCCTGCGACACACCCTGACAGCCGCGTTGCAGGCAAAACCGTCACGTTCAGGTGCATAGTGAAATCGGTAAAACAAAAGCGGCTGCCGGTCTTGGACGATGAGTTTGCGAAGGATTGCGGCCCCTATCAATCCCTCCAGGAAATTCGAGAGAAGCTTCGCACCGAGATGGAACGTGCGCTCAAGAAAGACATCGAGGATTCCTACAAGGAGGCAATCATCAAGCGGCTGGCGGAAACTCACCACTTCGAATTGCCAGGAACACTGGTTGAACGAGAACTGTCAGCGATGATTCGGCAACAGCTGCAGTCTCGTCAGCGCAGGGCTGACGATAGTTCCGAGCCACCGACTGCGATACCACGAGCCGAAGAGGCCTCCAAACTTCAAGAGGAATTGCGTCCTGAAGCAGAGCGGCGCGTGAGAGTGGGGCTGATCCTCGAAGCCATTGCAGCAAAGGAAGGCCTGGCAGTGACCAACGAGGACCTTGCGCAGGAAGTCAACAGGCTTGCCGCAGAAGTCAAACTCTCCGTTGACGAAATCACTCGAATGATTCAGGCTGGTGGGCAAGACACCCTCAATGACTTGCGATCCAAGATTCTCGCGGACAAGGCGTTGGATTTTGTCTACCGCCACGCTGTGATCCAGGGCTAATCAGGCTGGTGGGTGTGTGGATGTCACCCAGCCATGTCGTGGTGAACGAACCGAATGGTTGGCAGAATGTGTCATCTTGTAAGACCTCTAATGGAAAGGATTGGGCTGAATGCTAGTTCCCATTGTTGTCGAACAAACCAACCGCGGTGAACGCGCTTATGACATCTACTCACGCTTGCTCAAGGACCGCATCATTTTCCTCGGAGCTCCGATCGATGACGTATTCGCAAATCTAATCATCGCCCAACTGTTGTTTCTGGAGGCGGAGGACCCCGAGAAAGATATTAATTTGTACATCAATTCCCCTGGAGGCAGCGTGACGGCGGGCCTCGGGATCTACGACACGATGCAATATGTTAAGCCCCCCATTACCACGATTTGTTTGGGGCAAGCCGCCAGCATGGGTGCGTTTCTGTTAGCGGCAGGAACGAAAGGCAAACGGTATGCGCTACCGAACGCACGGGTGATGATTCATCAACCGATGGGCGGATTTCAGGGCCAGGCGACCGAGATCGACATTCACGCCAGGGAAATCCTCAAAATCCGTGAGCGCCTGAATGAGATCATGGCCAAACATACCGGCCAACCTCTGGATAAAATCGCCCAAGATACGGAGCGAGACTACTTCATGTCCGGTGAGGAGGCAAAACGCTACGGACTGATCGATGAAGTTATCACTCGCCCATTAAAAGGACTCAAGCCCGTGGGGTCAGCAGAGCCTGGCAAGGACGGCGGCAAGAGCTAGTTGACCTTGGTTTACAGGAGGCAGCATGGCCAAGCAAGAAAAGATTGATCGGCACCTACGTTGTTCCTTCTGCGGGAAGAGCCGCGACGAAGTCCGCAAGCTCATTGCCGGTCCAACAGTGTACATTTGTGACGAATGTGTGAACCTCTGCAATGACATCATTGCCGAAGATTGGGAAGAGGCCAAGGAAGAGATCTCCTCCAAACTCAAAAAGCCTGCCGAAATCAAGCACCATCTCGATCAGTATGTCGTGGGCCAGGATCGCGCCAAACGAATCCTCTCCGTTGCCGTGCACAATCACTATAAACGCATCTCCGCGAAGGAGAAGGACGTCGATGACGTCGAACTCCAAAAGGGCAACATCCTCATGATCGGGCCAACCGGGACTGGCAAGACCCTACTAGCCCAGACACTGGCCAAGTTCTTGGATGTACCCTTCACCCTCGCGGATGCCACAACACTCACTGAAGCCGGATATGTGGGAGAAGACGTCGAAAACATCATCCTCAAACTCCTCCAGGCAGCCGATTACGATGTGGAGCGAGCCGAGCGAGGAATCGTGTACATCGACGAAATCGACAAGATCAGTAGAAAGAGCGACAGTCCCTCGATCACCAGAGATGTTTCCGGAGAAGGCGTCCAACAAGCACTCCTGAAACTCGTTGAGGGGACCGTTGCCAACGTTCCTCCGCAGGGAGGACGTAAGCACCCACATCAGGAATTCATTCAAGTCAATACGTCAAACATTCTGTTCATCTGCGGCGGGGCATTCGTAGGCCTTGAACACATCATCGAACAACGGCTCAACAGGAAATCCATGGGATTCGGAGCAGAGGTTCGTGGTCGCAACGATGTGCGCCTGGGAGAATTGCTGCCCCACGTTCAGCCCGAGGACTTGCTGAAGTATGGCCTCATTCCGGAATTCGTCGGACGACTCCCGGTCGTGGCGACGCTGGACGAACTCGACGAAAAGGCATTGGTCCGCATTCTCACCGAACCCAGGAATGCCCTCACGAAGCAATACGAAAAATTGCTGTCTTTTGAAAAAGTGAAATTGAGGTTCACGGAGGGCGCGCTGGGAGCCATTGCACGCAAGGCCTTTACCCAAAAGACCGGTGCGCGCGGCTTACGAGCTATTCTCGAGGAAGCTATGCTGGACGTGATGTATGATGCGCCTTCGCAAAAGCAAATCAAGGAAGTCGTCATCACGGAAGACGCCATCACCGGGAAACATGATCCGATTCGGATTTTTGAGCAGGACAAGGAAGTAAAAAGCGCTTAACTCTCCTCACGCTCTGCAGTTCAACCGTGAATCATCATGAGGGGGGCAGTCGCCCCCCTCACTCGTTTACCCGCTCGCATGCACTGCTCCTCACGGAACCGCTCTTACAAACTTACCTTTTTATCGACAGGACCATTTCGTACGGTATACTTGCACAAAGATGTGATATCGCCGGGGCGGATGTCTCAAAAAGGACAGCACCAGTGAAATTTCCGGTCGTGACCAGCACCAAACATAAGGGTAAAACGCTCGAAGTGGACACGACTCAGGAAGTCATCACTCTAGTCGACCTCAACGGCGAACCGATTGGGAGCGTGGGGTGGGATGCGTTGGTCGATCAAATTCTCATCCACCGAAAACCGCAAACGACACGAGAAGCTCGGGTTGAGCCCCGCATTTCTCTGTCCATCCGCGTCAGGTACAACACCCCGGAAGGAACTCAATTCGAGAGTCGTGCCGGTGGAATCGGTGGAGGAGGACTCTTCATTGAAAGCTTCGCCCCACTAGCGGTGGGCACCAAATTGACGATGGAATTCAGGTTGCCTGAAACGCAGGGCGAATGGCTCAGGGCTAAAGGAGTCGTCGCTTGGATTTGTCCGAGAGCCGATCAGTATACCTTTAGTCCGGGAATGGGCATCCGCTTCACGGACATCGCGCCGGAGACGAGAAACCTGGTACTAAGTCTGGTGCGCTCCGTGAAAGGCATCTCGCAGGACAACGTCGGCTGATACCCAGAACCGATTACCCGAATGAAATTTCCTGTGACAGCCACCCTTGAGCATCAAGGGAAAAGCCTGGATATCGATTGTGCCCAGGAGACGGTCTCGCTATTCGATCGCAAGGGGCATCGTCTAGGGGTAGTGGGTTGGGGTAGCCTTATCGACCATATCCTTTCGACCGATCAGGACACTCACTTCGCTCACTGCAGATCTCACCCACGCGCGTCGCTTGCAATCAAAGTGCATTGCATCACGGAAAACGGCAAACATTTCGACACCCTCACCAGCGGCATCGGGGGAGGTGGCATGTTCATTGAAAGCAGTGCCCCCCTGCCGCCAGGGACGAATCTGAAAGTCGAGTTCTCTCTGCCGGATAAACCCAACGAAAAGCTGGAAGCTGAGGCAACGGTGGCTTGGACGCGAACGAGACCCGAGCGCTACCTCCTATTTCCAGGAATGGGTATTCAATTTACCGGCATCAATCAGGACGCGCGAGAACGACTGATCGACTTGGTCACTTCGTTGAACCGGAACCGTGCGAGTGCCTGATCTGATCCGCTGCCCATCGTGCCCAATCCCGCACGGTTACATTCGAGTCAGATTCCGCTACCGCCGCCACATCGCCCACAACGCGTCCATCGCCTAGTTTCCCAAGCCTAAAAGCCGCCTCGGCACGTACCCCAGGAGCACTGTCCTTCTTCACGAGCGCTAACAACAGCTGTATAACCCGCTCATCCCCAGTCTCACCAAGGGCGGCAGCAACTCCTTGGCGAACGGCGGGTTCCGGACTGCGAAGACCCGCCACCAGATCCGGAGAAAAAGAAACCGTCTCCAGTCCTAACAACGCACGAGCGGCGGCTTCTCGACCAGATGGTGTCCCTTCCCGTAATACCGCAAGGATTTGGGCTTCACGAGTTGAAGAGGCCTCAATTTCACCGAGAGCCAGAGCAGCATTGGCCCGAACGGTCTCGGCAGGATCGGATAAGGCACGAGCGAGTGCGGTCCCGCTCCTGCTCTCACCGAGACGACCCAGCGCAAGAGAAGCTGCAGCTCGTACCCGAGCGTCACCATCGTTGAGCGCACCCAGCAGGCTGGAGCCTGCCTCCCGGTATCCGATCTTTCCCAGAGCCTCAGCCGCCGTTCGACGGACCTCCGGGTCAGGATCGGTCAGCAACCCATCCAACTGAGCCGATATCACATGCGGAGAGGCGGGAGGCGCATCGATGTAACAGCCTGCCGTGGCTGCCCCGATGAGCAAAGAGATCAAGACACCAAGACCAGGTCGCGTCGGCATACCCTTACAACCTAGGAGCGACAGGAAGGAGTCCGCTGCTTGCTATGCAGACTTGGCTGAAGGATCGTCCTCCGGCACAGGCAACTGGCGAGCCGCCTCAATCGACTGCTCCAGTTCCTTCTGTGCCGAATCCATTTCGGTCCGAATCGTGCGTATTTCCGGTTCAACCGAACCCCTGACGTCAGCAACTGCCCGTCTGAATGTTCGCACTGCATCCCCAAGCCCTTCCCCAAGACTCTGAAGGTCCTGAGGAGACATGCCGGACTGTTGAGACTGTGCGGCCTTCACACGCATTGCAGCCTGCGCAGCCTGCACACGAGCTACAGCATCCTTATTGACAATTGCCGACGGCCGCTTCGCCGCAGGCTTACTTTGAGCCGTCGAGGGAAGCGGGGGGTACTGCGCACGCATGACGGGCGACGGCGAAGCCATACGGTCTTCCATCGTCGGAGGCTGATGCCCAGACGAGGAGGGAGTTGCGGCCGACGCTTGAGCGGTTTGATTCGGCGCCACGCGGGGCTTTACCGGCTGGGCAGCTTGCGGCCCTTGGGGTCCGGCGGAAGCCATCAAGGCTGCCGTGGTACCGGGGGTGAGTTCCGGCCCCGGTGTGTAGGGAGCCGTGGCTTGGGACGCAGCAGGGACGGATGGGGCAACCGCCGGTCGACTTACCTGCGCGACATCCGTCGCCGGCTGCACCGGAACCTGCGCCGGATCAGCCTGTTCCACTGTGGGAGGCGGGATGTCGTTGACCTCCTTCTTAAAACCTCTCAAGGCCTTCCCGACCCCTTCACCGATCTGTGGAAGCTTGCCCGCGCCGAAGATGATCAAGACGATCACCAGAATAATGATGAGCTCGGAAAACCCCATAGTCCCAAACATGTGCGCGTTCCTTCCCCTGAAGAAAAGAGGATGAATAGTGCCGGAAAAACTCCCATCAATTCAGAAGCTTCACGATAGCCCCCTGACGCAGAGAGTGTCAAGAAAGCATGGGTCGCGACTTAGGGAGTGGGAATGGCGATAGAAACGAGTTCCGTCTGCACTGGTTGTCCATACACGACGGCATCTTGCTGAGCGAGAGGAAGATAGACGTCCAGTTCACTACGAATACCGAACTCCTCGGGAAGATAAATGCCTGGCTCGATCGAGAAACAACTTCCCGGCAAGAGCCGACGGGCATCTTGCGTCTCTAGGTTGTCGATGTTGGCCCCATTCCCGTGGACTTCCTCTCCGATGGAATGGCCGGTTCGATGGACAAAAAACTCTCCATATCCGGCAGTGTTGATCACCTGCCTGCAGACATCATCCACTTCCCACCCATAGGGATTGCTCCCTGCCTGCACACGTCGTCGGACGAAGGCCACAGCCTCATCGCGAGCCTGACGTACGACCTGAAACACCTCTTGGTAGCGCGCCGGCACGGAACGCCCAATGAACCCGGTCCACGTAATATCGGCATAGACGGCTCGCGGGATCGGCTGTTTAGCCCACAGATCAATCAGCAGCAAATCGCCAGATCGAATAGGAGCAGATCCTTCAGCAGGAGGGCTATAGTGGGGATTCGCGCTATGACCATTGACGGCGGCAATGGGCGCACTGGACGTCACCAACCCGCGCGCGTCCATGCGTGACAGAATGTATTGCTGTACGCCGTATTCGGAAAGAACGTGACCGGCCGCCAATGAAGCCCCAACCCAGGAGAAGGTCTCATCCACAATCGCTCGCAATCCCTCCGCCGCCACCTTGTGGGATACCAACTGCGCCTCATCCCAGACTGCCTCGAACTGTTGAACCAAGTCGGCAGACGTCACGACTTCAACGCCGAAGCTGCGCACGAGGTCAATTGTCCCGGCATCCACGCGTGAAACATAGGGAATGACATTCATCGGAGAATATTGCATGGCAATGCGTCTGGCCTGGCGAAGGCAGGACGCCAAGGCCGCCTGCTGCTCTTGCCAGGAGACATAAAGGCATCCAGCCCCGGGCAATCCCTGCAACACATGGGGTTCGATCTTGTGTTGAAGTTTCACGGGTGCGCCCTCAGCCGGAATCCAATAATACCAACGGCGCGTCACATGCAGAGACGGGTCTCGCAACAACACGCGGTAGGCAATCGGGTCGAGGTGGCGAAAGTCGTAAAACAGCCAGCCGTCAAGCCCTGGCTGCTTCCGAATGGCTTGCTGAATACGGGCCACCCGCGAATCGAGATCCGATTGTGCGTGCATGGAATGCATCTTAGCGTCATTCGCCGACGGTTACCACTGGCAAGCCCTCTTGCCTTCCCACAGCACGATGATACAATGCAGGCCGATTCCATATGACCAACGCTCCACCATTCGATCCCACACAATACCGTGTGACGTTTTTCTTCGGGCCGGAACCGGTTGACGACTCGCCGGACGCTCTCCGTTGCGTCTTCAACGTCAAGAAACGCAGTTGGAAGGGGGGCTTTCAAGTGGCCGTCGACATGCGCCAAACCCACCTGGCGCGTATCCGTGGATGGATCGCTTTTCAATCGTGGCTCAACCGACTCCTGCAGATTGTCAGCCCCGATGAACGAGAGGATATCAGACAACGCGCCGATGATCTGTTCGTGCAGGCCGTCTGTACCTGTAAATTAACCCTGGCGCTGCAGGACGGACTGGAACAGGCCAACCAGACGATCTCCAGCGAGGCCTTCCAGCAAGAACTGGACGTGACCCTCCAGACACAACCGGAACAGATCCTTGATCCCATCCGACTCGAACTGGATCTGGAAAACGCTTCGCCTCCGAACACATAAGGGGCTCCAGGCAATGCGGGAAGGGGTTTGAAATCGGGGGGGAATTTGTTATAACGACCCACAGAGGTACAGACGCACTCCGAACTCATCGGTCACCATTTTTTCACGAACATCCGATTTTTTGCACGAAGGAGGCATCAACGTGAACGTCTCTGTCAACATGTCTCATCCAAGACGCCGCAGCCTCTGGTCACATGCCTGCATCCTGTCCCTCATCATGCTGTGCTCGGTAAGCCTGCTCCTGACTCCGGTGTTGGCGCAGGAATCCAACGTCCCCGTTTCGACATCCGATTCCACTGCCTCCGGCGTCGGCATGCAAGTAGGCTCCTTCCTCGCCTCCCTGATCTACTCTCCACTCAAGCTGGCCTTTGCCATCGGCGGCGGCGTCGTGGGCGGGTTGGCCTACGGATTTTCCGGCGGCAGCACGCAGACGGCGAAGAACATCTGGATCCCCAGCATGTACGGCACCTATATCATCACCCCCGATCACTTGAGAGGCGACAAGCCCATCCGATTCCTTGGTGTCCCTTCCGAGTCCGACCGGGAGACCACCGAATCCTCTTCTCAGGAGCCGGCACCCCTCCCATTGGAGCCGATCCGGTAATATGAAACCGGTCATCGGAGTCACACCTGACTTCAATGCCGGGGATCGCAAAGAATGGGGCGGGAAAGAACCGACCTACTTTCTCCGTGCGCGGTATATTCGCGCCATTGAAGAGCTCGGTGGCATCCCGGTCATCCTCCCCCTCGTGGCGAGCCGCCCGGCACGCCACCGCCTGCTGGAGGGGCTTGATGGCCTGCTGTTGACGGGGAGCGGCCCGGATTTGGACCCAACTTTATACGGCGAGCGGCAACGCTACAAATTCGCAACCGTCGCGAACCGCCGCGCGCACTTTGAACTGGATCTGGTGCACTCAGCGCTACAGACCGACATCCCGACCCTGGCCATCTGCGGGGGCATGCAAACCATGAATGTGGCCTGCGGAGGAACTCTCTATCAGGATATTCCCTCCCAGGTGGAGGGAGCCTTACCCCACCGCCAAACCACGCCGGCTGTGCGCCTCTCCCACAGCATCTCCATCGTGCCAGGTAGCCTACTGGACCGGATTGTTCGGCAACCGCGCATGCGGGTTAACAGTTCTCACCACCAATCGGTGAAAACCGTCGGACAGACATTGATGGCCAGCGCCACCGCCCCAGACGGCATTGTGGAAGCCATCGAACAACCTGCACATCGGTTTTTCTTGGGGCTGCAATGGCACCCCGAATTCCTGTTTGAGCGGCACCTCCTGCACCGGCGGCTGTTTCAAGCCTTTCTTCGGTCGGCGGCCCGCCGCCCCTAGCTCCATGGAACGCCTGCTACACTTGAACCGACATACGGCTGCGCCCCTCATCCGGACATATCCATCGATCTGAGCCTGAGGCCTGAGAAAAAGGACCCTTCCGTGGCCAACCCCCTCCTGCGCACTAAATCCATTGAACGAATCCTCGCCGACTCCGATGCTCCGGAGCATCGTTTGAAACGGACATTGACCGCGTGGGACCTGACAGGTCTGGGCATCGGAGCGATCATCGGCACAGGTATCTTCGTGCTGATCGGGACCGCCATCGTCGGCGACGCACATCGTCCCGGCGCCGGGCCGGGGATCGTCCTATCCTTCATCCTGTCCGGCATCACCTGCGCCTTGGCCGCGCTCTGTTATGCGGAGTTCGCTGCCATGATTCCGGTCGCCGGCAGTGCCTACACCTACTCCTATGCCACGCTGGGAGAGTTCTTGGCGTGGCTCACGGGGTGGAATCTCATTCTGGAATACGGCGTGGCTTGTGTGGCGGTCGCCATCGGATGGTCTGGCTACTTCAATAACATCCTCAAGTTGTGCGGCATCGAGCTTCCCTATTGGGCCACCCACGCGCCGGGTTCGGACGGAGGCCTTGTCAATCTCCCAGCTGCGATCATCGTCCTGCTGGTCACGGGAATCCTCATTGTAGGCGTGAAGGAAAGCGCCCGAGCGACCTGTACCATCGTTCTCGTCAAGCTGGCGGTCATCGTCTTCTTCATCACCGTCGGTATGTCCTCCGTGGACACGGCCAACTGGTCGCCCTTCATGCCGTTCGGATTCGCAGGCGTCGGTGCGGCAGCCGCGATCGTGTTCTTCGCCTATATCGGATTTGATGCCGTCTCGACCACTGCCGAAGAGGCCAAGAACCCGCAGCGAGACCTGCCGATCGGCATTTTCGCCTCCCTGGGCATCTGTACCCTGTTATACATTTCCGTCGCCGCCGTCCTCACCGGCTTAGTGCCCTATGCGAAGATCGATATTCACGCTCCGGTCGCCGAAGGACTACGGGTGGCAGGATTCCAGTGGGGCGCCGCCGTTGTCGCCACCGGGGCGGTCGCCGGTATCACCAGTGTGCTCGTCGTGATGATGATCGGTCAGATTCGGGTGTTTTTTGCGATGTCACGGGACGGTCTGCTCGGCCCCTGGCTGTCCGGCGTCCACCCAACCTTTCGAACCCCGCATCATGCCACGTACCTGACGGGCGTCGCCGTCGCCATCATGGCTGCACTGATACCGATCGGGGAGGCCGCCGATATGACTAACATCGGCACCCTCTTCGCGTTCGTCCTCGTCTGCATCGGAATCGTGGTGCTACGGTACACCAAACCCAACCACCCGCGTCCCTTCCGCATGCCTTTGATGCCGGTCGTGCCGATCCTGGGCGTACTCGCTTGCCTGGGGCTGATGTATTTCCTCCCCTGGATGACCTGGATTCGGTTCTTCGTGTGGACCGCCATCGGCGTGGCGGTTTATCTCGTGTATGGGATGCGCCACAGCAAACTCGCGGCGCTCCCTACCATGAAAGAGAAGAGCATTTCCAAGCAGGCGGAAACGGTCCAGTAAGCAGAAGAGTGAGGGACCCGATGAGGTTAGGAGGATGACTCGGCCGGTGTGACGGGGTCCGCCTTCGCTGCAACCGCAGCCGGTGATGCGGTAGGAGCAGCAGCAGGCGAAGCCGCAGGGGACGAGGCCACCGGTGCGGCGGCTGGTTTCGGCGGCGCAGCGGGCTTGGGGGGTGCCGGCTTTTCCGGCTTGATGCCGCGTTCCCAGGAAGGCCCTGAATACATGTCAGCGGCCAACCCCTTCCCCTTCCACTTTTCTTCGAAATCCGCCGCCGCCTTATTCGGCGTCTCACCGGCCCCCACAACTTCATTCCACGGATACACGCGTGGACCGATCTGACAACCGGTTTCCGTGCGCCGCAAATAGAGGGCAATCGGGTTTCCCCGATAGGGCCCGAGATAGATGTGCACCGACCCGACATATTCGAGCAAAGCGGCCACTCGACCTCCAAAAGGAACTGCATGATGCCATAAGAGGTCGGAAGAGGGCAAGAACGACCTCGCGACCCTTCGCCGAACCGAGCACGATGGGTTAGACGTGGGCTGGAGCCTGCTGGGTAGGACGCTTTCGGAGGAGGTAGACAGCCATGATCAGGACGATAATGACCGTGACATTCAGGCCGACATCCATCAAATACTGCTGAAATAGCTCGTGCCTGGTCTCTTTGGCGACCGCCTCCAGCTGGTGCGACAATTCCGCACTAGCCGTCAGGACCCGGCGGGTACAGGCGATGATCCCGACTGCCAAGTAGGGCTCCAATTCCAAGACCTCTGTCTGTAGAAATCGGACGACCGTCCGGAACAGTTCCAGCAGAATGATGACCAATAGCAGGTCGTTCAAGAGCTTGAGACCAGCTGGAAGCAACGCGACCTGCGTGGGCCTGGCCAAAAAGACATACCAGGCGTGAAAAAAAATCAACATACCCAGGATGAGCAGACTAAACCCTGCCGCCACATACCCGAATCGATCGAGCTGGTCCATGAGTCTAATTAGAGACTGCATGGGTGTGCGGTGGGATTTCTCGAGTTCAGACGGAGGAACCGGTTGCATCACGCATGACCTGCCGGCCCCGTGGGAAGAGGGGCTTCGTCGCGCCGCCGGCCGAATCGGAGATCGTTGACAGCCTCAGCCGTGATGGTATGGCCGCAACAGTCAACCCCCTCGAGTCCGGCGCCTCCATCCAACACTATAAGCCGTAACCCGCAGGAGTTCGGGAACTGCCGTTTCTCCTCCAGCATGGCACCGGGCATGAAGGCCCCTTTCTTCCGTCCCCTGGAGGGAAGCACGTCGGGCACGACATCCTCTTCGGTCAAGATATGGCCGCAGCAGCGGACTTGCTGAAAGCCTTCTCCGCCGCCTGCAATCTTAATTACCAGCCCGCAGGAATCAGGGAAACGTTTCCGCTCGTCGAGAATATCGCCCTTTTTAATAGCCATGATGACTTTTTTCCTTCAGAAGCCAAATCGTCGGTTTGGTAGTGAAGCAGATCCTCCATCGAAAATCCAGCGGGAGCTGTCCTCCCTTGACCGATTCATCACCGATCACACATGGGCTACTGGCGAATCGTGGTCGATCGCAGGCTGATGCGCAGCGACTGCACGAGGCTTCGGGATACGACCATAGGCGTTGCGTATCGAATCAAGGAGGACCTGATGAGTACGACACCCGACGACCAACCGGGCGTCTGAAATCGTCACGGGCTTATAGGGCAGGAGGTACCGTCCCTTCAGGACCGCAATTCGGGCAAGGGATTGCTCCAGCCGCTCCTGCGTGATCCGACCGTCCTCCACTGCCCGTTCCACGGCCTGGATGGCCGTAACGACTCGTTCTTGATCTTTACAAATCAACAACACATCGCAGCCTGCCACAAACGCCCGCACGGCTGCCTCACCGATGCCATCGTGATCGATGATGGCGTGCATCTCCAAATCGTCGGTACACACCACCCCCCCGTAACGAAATTCTTCTCGCAGCAAGCCTTGGATCACGGTCGAGGACAAGGTAGCCGGGGATTCCGGGTCGAGTGACCGATACAAGACATGGGCGGTCATGAGGCTGGCCACCCCTTGTCGAATCGCTTGCAGAAACGGAGGAAACTCGATCTCTCGCAGCCGGTGGAGTCCTGCATCCACGACCGGGAGTTCCTTATGTGAATCCACGGCGGTGTCTCCATGGCCGGGAAAATGCTTGCCGCAGGCAATCACCCTGTTGTCTTGCAACCCGCCGATGGTGGCCAGCCCCATTTCTCCCACCACGCTAGGCCGCGAACCGAACGCCCGATCGCCAATCACCGGATTGTCAGGGTTGGAGTTCACGTCGAGTACCGGCGCCATGTTCATATTGATGCCCACCGCACGCAGTTCTTTGGCAATGGTGGCCGCCGCCGAATAGGCCAGCTCAGAAGAATTACAGCACCCTAGCTGCTCGGAGGGTGGGAAAATCGTAAACTCCGCCGGCAGGCGAGACACCCGCCCACCTTCCTGATCAATTGCGATCAGCAGGGGTGAGGCAGGCGAGAGTTTCTGCAGACCGTTGGTCAGATCGACGATCTGCCCGACCGACTCAAGATTCCGCTTGAACAGAATGACCCCGCCAGGGCGAACGGCTTTGAGAAAGGATGCCAGCTCCGTAGACAGGCTGGTCCCGATAAACCCCACCATGAACAGCTGACCGATCCGTTCGCGCAATGTCATGACATCCCTCTCCGGCACCGCTGAGCAACTGCTCGACCAGCGGCACTCCCGCTCAGGCAACGCATGTTCATCTGATCACGAGGCCGGCAGGGTGCGATTGATCAAGAACTGAATCAGCAAGCGGGTCCCGATCCCCGTGGGTCCCTTCGGGATATAGGCTCGCTCACGCTCGCTCCAGTCGGTGCTGGCGATATCCAGATGGATCCAGGGATAGTCGCCGACAAATTTGCTCAGGAACAGGGCCGCCGTAATCATGCCTCCCCCCCGGCCACCAATGTTCCGCATGTCCGCCACGTCGCTGCGCAGCTGCTCGAAATAGTCTTCCCACAAGGGCATCTCCCACACCCGCTCACCGGCGTAAAGACCGGCTTGGCGAATATCGTCCTTGACCTGATCGTGCGTCCCGAACATCCCGATGGCAAATTGACCCAAGGCCACCACGCACGCTCCTGTGAGTGTGGCGATATCGATCAACACCGCCGGCTTGTACCGGGTGGCGTACGCCAGCGCATCGGAGAGAATCAAGCGACCCTCGGCGTCGGTATTCTGCACCTCCACTGTCTTCCCCGACAGTGTCGTGACAATGTCGCCCGGTTTCATGGCGCGGCCGCCCGGCATGTTTTCCGCTACCGGCAAGATACTGACAAGATGGACCGGCAGCTTCAGTCGCGCGGCGGCCCGCATCGTCGCCATGACTTCGGCGCCTCCGGTCATGTCGGCCTTCATGTGCTCCATGTTTTCGGCCGGCTTGAGCGAAATCCCGCCCGTATCGAAAGTAATCGTTTTGCCCACCAAGACTACGGGCTGCTCGCCCCGTTTGGCCTTCGGATTCTTATATTCGAGAATGATGAACTTCGGCGGTTCATGGCTGCCTCGCGCCACGCCGAGCAGGGCTCCCATGCCCAACCGTTCCATATCGCGTTGTTCCAGCACCTTCAGCGTCACACCTGGTTCTTTTGCCACCACCTTCGCCTCATGGACGATTCGGGTGGGCGTCATGACGTTGGAAGGATGGTTGCAGAGGTCGCGCACCAACACAGTGGCTTCCGCTGCGGCGACTCCGCGCCGAACCCCCTCGGTGACCATCGCCAGCCGAGCCTGCTGCGCGGTGTAGATCGTTACGCGTTCGACGGCGACCGACTTGGGCCCGTTATCGCTGCGATATTCCGTAAACTGATAGTTGCCGAGAATGGCTCCCTCCACCATGGCTTGCGCCACCTGAAGGGGAGAGCAATGGTTCGGCAGCACCTCGGGCATGGCGACCGCAAAGGCGCGCACTTTGGCTTGTCGCACACGTTTCACTGCGGCCCCCAAGGCTTGGCGGAACGAGTCGAGCCGCAGATCTTTTTCCTTTCCGAGGCCGACCAGTACGACACGAGTCGCTTTGGCTCTGCCCTGCCCATGAACGAGCAGGGTTTCGCCCAACTTACCGTCGAACTCCGCACTTCGAACCAATGTGGAGAGATGCCCCTCTAACTGCCGATCGACTCCGGCAGCCTCCGGCGCGAGCGCGCGCGCTCCCTCGCACTGAAGCAGGACGAGCGCCTCGAGTGTTTCCTGTTCCACGTGCCCGGTCCGACCATCAACCTTGATCGTCTTCATCAATCCTCCGCATGACGTGCATCTTAAGACTTCCCTCTCGGCCCGATCTCTCGCGCAAGCGATGGACCATCGACCTCGCCTGGTTATACCCCACGCATGTCCGGTGCCCAAATGTATTTGTGCATTTGCAGTTGGAACCGCACCCGCAGCCGATCCCCCAACACCCATTCCGCCAGGCTGCGAGGTTCGAGTTCGCCGAACACCGGACTGAACAAGACGGGACAGGTGGCGGATAGATCCCGCTGACGCACCATCTCACGCGCCCATTCGTAGTCGGCTCGATCCCTGATCACGAACTTCACCTCATCTTGAGACGAGAGCCTGTCGAGGTTAGGCCAATGCATTCGGTCACTCATTCCGCTGCCTGGGCACTTGACGTCGAGGATCACGCGGACCCGCCGATCGACTACGGCCGTGTTGATCGCCCCGCTGGTTTCCAGCAGCACCTCGAATCTCTCATCGCAGAGTCGGGCCAGCAGTAGAGGCGCATCAGGCTGACTGAGCGGCTCCCCCCCGGTGAGTTCAACGAGGTCACACCCGAAGGTCCGAGTCTGAGCCACAATGTCCTCAATGCTCATCTCACGGCCTCCATAAAAGGCATAGGCCGTATCGCACCAGGTGCAGCGCAAAGGACAGCCCGTCAAGCGGATGAACACACAGGGATGCCCCGCATGGGTCGATTCTCCCTGGATACTGTGGAAAATTTCAGTAACGCGCATACCGGACTGTCATCCGAGATGTTGTAACGTCCCGGAGCAATGGGGGACTACCTCCACCGCTGCACCGGCCAGCCATGGCGCCGCGCAATAGACGCCATGCCGCGAATCGGATTCACCACCAGTGGATGCCCGACCATTTGCAAGAGCTCGACATCCCCTGGGCTATCGCCATAGGCAAAGGACCTTGCCAAATCCAGGCGACACTCGCGCGTCAAGCGGGCAATCAGCTCGCGTTTTCCCGGACCGTATGGCAGCGGCGCGCGCACGTGCCCGGTAAACCGCTCTTGGTCCTGTTCCAGCTTGGTTGCCAAGACAGTCGAGACATCGAGCAATGCGGCCAAAGGTGCGACGAGAAAATCAAGAGACCCCGTAACCAGCACGAGATGATGCCCAGCCCGGCGATGCTCGTCCATTCGGGTCAGCCCCTGCCTCGCAAGACGCGGAAAGATTTCGCCTTTGCAGAACTCTTCCGCCAAAGATTCCACATCGCCTGCGTCCTTTCCGGCCAGATAGAGTTTTCGTTCGCGCAAGGGCTGCAGGGATAGCGGAGGCATCCGACGGAGCGCCCATCCCGCACTCTCACGAATTTCCCGCCACCCAACCAACCCGCGCTTCCAGAGAAAGCGAAAAAACCGAACTTCGCTGGCTTGCCCCGGCAAGAGCGTGTTGTCGACATCGAAGATCGCCGCAATGTCGGTCTGTTGCCCGGTGTGGGACATCTGTGGCACTGAAAGGGAAGTCATCGAGATCGGTCGGCCTCGGCGTGAAGGCGGAGCGGCGCGGGCGCATAACTCTTCAACACGCGCTGGATTTTACCGGACAACTAGTTGATTGACAAGCGTTTTGGACCACTTCTATAATGCGTTTCCTCTGGAGGCCATCGTTTGCCCCGGGCGTGAACTCTCGCACGGTCGCCGACAAGACGAAGGGTGCTCCATTTCGCAGTGATGGCCAGACCGACGGTTGCCGAAGTGGTGGAATGGCAGACACGCACGTTTGAGGGGCGTGTGGCGCAAGCCGTGCGGGTTCAAGTCCCGCCTTCGGCACCAACATAACCGTCGGGCTCCGTCAGATGTTTTCGAAACCTCCGCTCTCCAAATTCCCAATGTGCAGCTGGTCCCTGCTCCCTCGCCGGTACATGGGGCGCACTCATCCATGCGCTGCAGCCGCTGTTCTCGGGCTTGCCGGACCGTCCCGACGTGCTCCCTCTCGCTCTGTTGCCGGAAAATCCCCGCCGGCCAGGCATGAACGACGCACAAAGCCTTAGGTGCGCAAGACGCAAGAGACGAACGGACCTACGACACTAGGACCAAATTACCTCTATGAAAAATTCATCGATTCCCCCGCCGCGACATCGCTTAATGGTATGATGACGACCTTAGGTGTTTATTCACTGCATGGCGGTGCGAGAAATGACTCGTCCTCCTCTGCCGGTCGACAACTCATCGACGGGAGCGCAGCCCGCTGACGATCGCTATCGGGAAGCCGTCCATCGGTTACCGTACGCGGTATTCGTCCATTCCGAGGGCGCGATCCGCATTGCGAACGACGCCTGCGCCCAATTATTCGGCCTGCCTGCTAAAGATCGCATTGTGGGACGACGCTTGTCTGAATTTTTCTCACAGGACACTGTGCAAGCTCTGTTAGCCCAGGAGATATCACCATCAGGACCTCCGCTCTCCATCGATACATACCTTCAGCGCCGCGACGGAGTCAGCCCGATACCCATCCAACTCGTCGGCACCTCGGTCGTGCTCGGCGGCCGACCCGTCGTCCAGGTGATGATGAGTACGCTGACCGCGCAAAGGGACCCTGCCATCGCATTGCAACAGGCCAAGAGAATGGAAGCCGTCGCGACACTGGCCGGCGGCATTGCCCATGAATTGAACAATTGCCTCACCGCCATCCTCGGCTTTTCCGATTTGGCCCTCCCTTCCCTAGAACCGGAGAGCCGCGCCCACGGCCATATCCAGCAAGTCCTCCTGGCGTCGAGGCGGGCGCGTGACCTCATCACTCAGCTGTTGATGTTTGGCCGTCAGACGGACCAGGCCACACAACCTTTTTCTCTCGATATCCTCCTGAAGGAAACGCTTCGCCTCATGAGGAGAAAATGGCCCGAGCACATCCGCTTGCGTGAGTGGATCCCGGGTGCCATGACGCCTGTAATGGCCGACCCCTCCCTCATGCACCAGATCTGCCTAACGCTCTTGGAGCACCTACGCAAAACGTCGGACACGATGGGCGGGCCCCTGGAGGTGCGCTTAGACAGTCTCCACTTCGACAACCCAGGATCCGACACGGCCCCGCCCCTTGCCTCCGGCCAGTATGTGCGGCTCACGATGTCGAATGCCGTCGAAGGAGCGCCGGCTTCAGCCCCGCCCTTCACCGGTAATTGCCTCTCGACGGAGCGAGGGGAAATCGCGGACATCGAGACCATCGGTAAGGTGATTCAGGCGCAGGGAGGCGCACTTCGGGTAATCGGCTCAGCTCGCGAGGGCTACACCTTCGACCTGTATCTTCCAGCGGTGAATCGCCCCCCTTCGATTGTGGCGGACCAGTGATATACACCGCCTCTCAAGGGAGTAACGAATCCCTTGCCGAGATGAAAAGAGACCGGTAAAGTCTGTGACACAAGTGGCGGTCTCTTTCTGCATCGGAGAACCCGAACCGGCTTTCTCGAAACGCAGTAGGTGGAGCAGCAAAACATGACCATACACTCGCCTGCGAGGTCCCTATGGCATCGGTGTTGATCGTTGACGATGAAGAGGCGATACGTCGCTTGATGCGTGATGCTCTGGAACAGGCGGGCTATCAGGTACAGGAAGCGGCAGACGGCAAACAAGGACTCGCCTGTTATCGACAATCTCCGGCCGACTTGGTGATCATGGACATCCTCATGCCTGATCAAGACGGTTTGGAAAGCATCCTGACGCTCCGCAGAGAATTTCCCAATGCCAGGATCATGGCCATTACCGGTGGCAGCGACATGATCGGCATCCTCAACTTCCTGGATGTAGCCCGCATGTTGGGCGCCCGCCGCACCCTGCAGAAACCCTTCGACATGAAACAGCTCTTGGAGGCCGTGCGGACTGAAATCACCGGCTGAGTCGGCGTAGGCCTCGGATTAGATCCTGGACATCCGCCGGCACCACATTGACTTCCGACCGATTGATCCGCACACTGAGCAGGTTTTCTTCAAAATGGTAGGGCGATCATGCTGTGGTCCACGATCCCGTTCCACGCCGGACTCGGCGGCACGGTGCTCGCAGTCGGGGCGTTCGTCATGTGGGAGGGAGCTCCGCTCGTCGGAACGCTCACCTTCGCGATGGCGGCCGTCGCATTCCTCTGGTGGCAGGGACGAAGCGTTGCAGCAATCTGGGCTTGGACCGCCTTAGGGTTGGGCATAGAAAGCATGGCGTGGCCCATTGCCACCATGGTGCAAATTCGATTGGCCGGGAACGAACCCAGTGACGAGCAAATGGAAACCATCTTGAACGCCGTCCTCTTCGGGCTGTTCACATCGGTATTTTGGGTCACCTTTGCGTTCGGCCTCTTCAAGCGCATCCGTGAGGCCGACAGTCCGCCCGCTCCCATTTCGGCGAGAGCGTCCGCACCAATCCGAGAGAAGACAAAGCGGTCTCGCAGCTGAACTCGCCTACACCATCGTCACGGGATCGACATCGATACCGAACCGCAGTCCGCCTCGCCTTGATTCTCGCTCCAGTCGCTCCAAGGTCCGCAGGATCTTCTCCGTTCCCGCCCCAGCCTGCCGGGATTTGACCAGAATCTGCCAGCAGTACCGGCCCCTGGTCCGGACATGCGGCGCCGGCGAAGGCCCGAGGACCGTCACGTCATCAACGGAAGCCTGAAGATCTGCTCCGACTGGTCTCGGCGCCGACTGAATCACCTCCGCGCGAAGGAGTCCGGCCTACCGTTCGGCAGCACGGATCACAGCCCACTCCAGCGTACCCGAGATATTCAACCGCACCAACTGTGTAAACGGCGGGTACTCAAGCATTTCCCGGAAACCCAGTTCTTGCTCTAGAAACCGGCTCTCGTCGCCGGAGGCGAGGGCGGCCATAACGTGGTGATCCGGGAAACGAGTTTGTACGACGACTCGGCCACCGGCATCGAGCGGTTCGGCCAAGTTGATCGCATCCACCAACCCGCGATACGTTCGTTCAGCGGCACGAAAATCCGAGACGTGCAGGCCCGCATCTGCATCAGGGATCGCGACAAACGCAGCCCGTCCCTGGAGATCCAGTCCAAACAGCATCTGCGTGCCGATCACGACGTCAAATTCTCGCGCGGCCAGAGCGCGTCTGAATGCGAGCGCCTCGGGAGGCCGCCGGATCGTATCACCATCCGCGCGCCCCACGCGTACTTGCGGGAACAGGCGCCGGACGTCTTCTTCGATCCGCTCAGTCCCGGCCCCGACGGGCTCCAGCTTCAGCGATTGGCACTGTAGGCAATGATCGGGTACCGACCTGGCTCGTCCACAATAGTGACAGCGCATCTGCTGACTGTTTTTGGAGAACGTGAGGGCGATGCTGCAGGTTTCACACTGCGGCATCGCTCCACAGTCACGACAGTGCAGCACACTGGCAAAGCCCCGACGATTCATGTAGAGAACGGCCAGACCATTCCGAAGCAAGGCGGCTTCCAGCCCCTCACAGACCAGAGCCGACAACAGCCCCTGTGAACGGTCCTTCAGCAGGACATGTATGTCGACGACCTCCACCCGTGGCAGGACTGCGTCATCTCGATACAGGCAAGCAGTCATTACTCCGCGACGTGCCATTGACCAACTTTCCAGCGAGGGATGACTGGAAGACAGGACCAGTAGCGCCCCCTCATTGAGGGCACGATGCTGTGCAACCTCCCGCGCATGGTATCGCGGGACTTGCTCCTCTTTGAGTGCCTCCTCATCCTCCCCTTCGACCCAGATCAACCCCAGCCGTTCAAGTGGGGCGAAAACGGCTGAGCGAGTCCCGATCACCACATTCGTGGATGGCGCCTGCACCTCCCGCCAGACGGCCGCTTGCGCTTTGGCCGAGGTTGTACGGTGCATAAGCAACGCGGGAACTCCCGCAGACGCCAGAGCGTCCACCAAATATTTAGCGTGTTCGACATCTCCCGTCACCACCAAGACGCGCCGGCCTCGGCGGATGGTTTCCTGGGCGGCTTGAACCAGACACCAGCGCCTGCTCTCCTGGGTGGACTGCAGCAAGATAGGCATCCCTGCGGCATGCGAGAGCGCCTCCCCCACAGCCGCCGGCCAAGATTCGACCGCCTCGCGGGCAACTGACACCGGGCCCATAGCTGAATTTATAAGACCAGCCTGACCGACTTGGGTGCTTGCCTCATTACGCGGTCGAGAGGCCGGCAGAGCACCGTCGACCGCGCGGCGAAAGACGCATCCTTTCCCGATCAATCCCTGCAATGCTTTCGTGATGCTGGAATCCTTACCACGCTCCAGGGTTGTCGCTTCAAGGCCGTCGCGGCGGCAGAGCCTCTTTAGCAATTGCCATTCAGCCGCGGCGAGGCCATTACCGTGAGAGACGCATCTCAACCCCTCGTCGGTCGGCTGATACCGCACGCGGCCCTTTGTCGTCGGCACCATCGGAGGGGCAACGAGTTTGATGCATTGCCCCCAGGGAGCAGCGTACCGCTGTGCCAACCAACGGCTCAGATTCAGCTGTTGCGCGCTTAAGGTAGCCCCGGACACATCCGAGGCCAGGGCGCGAACGGCCTTGAGACTCTCCACCGGCACTCCTGAGGGAAGGTGCCCATACAGTGCGGTGACCAACCCTTGAATCTCCCGAGTCCCGAAAGGAACAATGACCGATTGACCAATGTCCACCTTCCCTCGGAGATTGTCGGGAATGAGATAGGTGAAAGGCCGATGCAGGCGGCGAGGCAAGATGACATCCGCAAAGGCAGTGGCACAGGCCGGATCGGCCGGGCGGCACAACAATTCAGGAGAATCGGGCATTGCGTCATTCTAACAACACCCAATTGAAGCAACAATGCAGGGGATGATTCGAAAGGCTGGAGGTAGGTTTGAGGGAGACAGGGGGCCAGGGGAGGAGGCAGCCTCGCTGGAGGCGGGCTATGTTCCAGCTGGACTTGGCATTGGTTCTGCTCCGGGAGAACCATTCGAGTCCGATCCATCCGCCGCTGCAGGAACGTGGTGGCTCACTTCATCCGAAGCGGCTGAGTCCCCTGGAACAACTCGATCATCTGAGCCCACCACTGCATCCACAGAACCCGAGAGGACTTCGGGCACCTTGCTGCTAACGGGCTGGCTGACAGGCTCTGCATCGGGTGAATACAACACAACTTCGATCCGTCTATTCTTGCGCCGGTCGGTTTCTGATGCATTGCTGGCGAGGGGCCTGGTCGCCCCATAACCCACGGCAGTGAGTTTTGCCGAATCCAGTCCACCCTGCTCCACCAAATACTGCACAATTCCCGCCGCCCGCGCCTTGGACAAATCCCAATTCGTAGGGAATTGTCCCTTGAGCGACGGCCCGATCTCCATGTTGTCTGAGTGCCCCTCGATTCGGACGAGCCGGTGACCAGCCAAGTCCTTGAGCTGGGTTGCCAACTGCCGGAGGACTGCCTCGCCTTCCGCTGTTACCTTCGCTTGCCCTGATTCGAATTCCAGCTTGCCGGCCAATTCGTCGAGGTCGAGCGTGGCACCGCTCCGCGGATGCCGGCTGGACTCTCCATCGGGCAATCTGAGGCCCTTAGAGGTGGGCGTCGAAGCGACAGCCGTCACAACCTGGGGCACCGCATCGTCTCCTGGCAATACCTCCACGGAGGACACCTGATTCGACCGAACCCGATCACCGACTAATACTCGAACCCAGGCTTTGTGCAAGACCGCCGTCGCCGTACGAGCCTCTGTGGAAAGGATCTTCACGACGCCGATTTTCCTCTCCGGCAATCCGGCACCGGTCCGAAGCACTTCAAGCAGATCGCCTGCACGCACTCCATCCTCATGCCCCCTATCCAGATACACTACGTTGCCCTGAGCAACCAGCGACATGTTCTTATCGGACTGGAGATCCACCACCATCCCTTCAAGACCGCTCACCGGGGACGGCGTTTCACCTACTTCGTCAGTGGTTGGAGGAGTGAAGCGCACCACAGGATCCCCGGGCGAGAAGGGCCCATAGGACCTGACCACCTGGGCCAACACCAGCGCAGGATCGACCTGAATGATTTTCACCACTCCCAGCCGAGTGATGACATACCCCAGATACTCCTTTGTCCTGGGGTGAAAAACCTTCCGGGAACGCCTATATATGGTGTACAGGTCCCCGAGCGCTGCCTCCCCCGGGTTCTTCAACTTGAGGTATAGTGTGTCCGTCCCCGACCAACCAATCATCATCCGATTCCCGGTGATTTGATTATCCCCGGTGATGACATTGACGACACCGTCAACCGGCATATCTTGGCGTATGGATCCGGCGGCATAGGTCAGAGCGGCCTCCCCCAGACGAACGCTTTGGGCGTTTTGCGCATACAGAGGAACCGCCGTCAGGGTCGTCAGCCCGCAGGACAGCACCAGCACGCCGGCATGTAAAGGTACGGTTTTCATATTGATCACACCTAGGATAGTTGCCTGTAGCAACCTTAGCAAACAGCCACACCCTGTCAAGAAACGGCACGCCTCTCCAGGGTTTGAATCATAGGCACACGAATGGTATGGTGACAGCCATCGACATCTATGGATGCAGGTGAACCGCCATCATTCGTGACACCATCTGGAGCGGCAGCCTCATGACACGAGAACGAATCAACACCCAGCTGCCCCGACGGACAAAGGTTCGCAGCACAACGCCTCTGACCTCAGAATGGGAAGTGACGGACGGCGCACCACCTCGAGCGCTGAAAACGCCTGCCGACAAAATGGTTCATCACAGCACGAATCCATTCACTTCGCCCGAAGATATCGGCTCCAGCCTCACCGCTTCGAAAAAGCCCACTCAACAATAGTCGAACAAGGCTACTCACCTAACTGCTGGACAGTATTCAGTTTCTAGTCCTATCGGGACTGAAGGCCTAGGTCCTTTGTGCGCTTGCTATTAAAAATCGGCAAGGGCTAAGATTCCGACCTCTTAGAAGCCCTCAAACCTGTTGAGGTCAGAGGCCCATGGCCGGTTCCGAGCTCCTTTTAGAATACCTGAGCCGTTATTTCCCTATTTTGGTATTCGTGTTCGTTGCGCTCGCCTTCGGCGTGGGCACGTTGCTCATCAGCTATTTCGTACAGCCGAAATATCCGGAGCCGGAAAAGCTCTCAACCTACGAATGCGGGTCCGAGCCCTTCTCCGATGCTCGCATGCCCTTTCCGGTTCGTTATTACATCTTCGCCATGTTGTTCGTGATTTTTGACGTCGAGGTCATCTTCCTCTATCCGTGGGCCGTTGTATTCAACAAGATCGGCCTCGTCGGACTGGTCGAGATGTTGCTCTTCATCGGGCTCTTCCTCGTCGCCTATGTCTACGCCTGGCGTAAAGGAGCGTTGGAATGGGATTGATTCAGCTGGGAAGCCGGGAGAAAGACGGCAACCCCGATGTCATTACGACGACGGTTGAAAAAGCGGTGAACTGGGCCCGCAAGGGCTCATTGTGGCCGATGACCTTCGGACTGGCCTGCTGCGCGATCGAAATGATCGCCGCCGTCTCCTCCCGATACGACATGGACCGGTATGGAGCGGGGGTGTTTCGCGCGTCTCCCCGCCAGTCCGATTTGATGATCGTCGCAGGAACCGTATGCCGCCGCATGGCTCCGGTCATCCGCAAAATCTATGACCAGATGCCGGAACCCAAATACGTGATTGCGATGGGGTCCTGCGCCACTTCCGGCAACATCTACGACAGCTACAGCGTCGTGCAGGGCGTGGACCGATTCGTTCCGGTCGATATTTACGTGCCGGGTTGTCCACCGACACCCGAGGCCCTATTCGACGGCATCCTAAAATTGCAAGAGCGCATCATGCAGAAGCGTGTGTTCCTAAGCCAACCGAAGGAAGTGAGGGACGCGCTGAAGGTCTAAGGCGCAATCGCCACATGAGCTTACTCGCAACGCGCATCGAACAAACTTTTCCCGGAGTCGTGCTCAAGACCGTGGAATGGCGGGGAGACCTTGCCGTGACGGTCAAACGAGAGGCCTTGCACGACGTCGCTCATTTCTTACGACACGACCCATTGATGACGTTCGATTACATCGTGCATGTCAGTTCCGTTGACTGGCCGGATGACGAAGAACGATTCGAAGTGGTCTACGAGGTCTACTCGATTCGAGCCCGGCAACGAATCCGTTTGAAGGCGCGCGTTCCCGAATCTGATTGCATTGTCGACTCCCTCACCGACATCTGGAAGGGAGCCGACTTTATGGAGCGCGAAGTCTACGACATGATGGGAATCCGTTTTCGAAACCACCCGGACCTCCGTCGGATCTTGATGCCGGACGAGTATGACGAAGGGTATCCTTTGCGCAAAGATTTCCCGCTCCGCGGGAAAGGGTGGCGCGACACATTTGATTTTTTGGATGAAGCGGCCCGATAGCCCGACCTCACCCCACGAACAGGCGAGCGCCTATGGCACAGTTCGAAGATCAACGTACTACCATCTATAAAGTCGATCCGGACCATCCGGAAGACGCAACGTTGCCGACGCTCCGTACCGAGGAGTTGCTCCTCAACATGGGCCCCCAGCACCCTAGCACCCATGGCGTGCTGAAAGTCATCCTGGAGTTGGAGGGCGAACGCCTGGTCAAGTCGACCCCGGTCATGGGATTTCTCCATCGTGGCGTCGAGAAGCTGGCCGAGGAAGGGACGTATCATCAGTTCATCCCGCACACGGACCGGCTGGACTATGTGTGCGCGATGTACAACAACTTCGCCTACTGTCGCGCTGTCGAAAAACTCATGAACGTTACGGTGCCGGAACGGGCAGAGTATCTTCGCACGATCGTCGCCGAGGTGCAGCGCATCATCGGGCACCAGTTTTGGCTCGGCACCCAGGCGCTGGATATCGGTGCGATGACGGTGTTCTTCTATTGCTTCCGAGACCGCGAGATCTTGCTCGATTGGTTCGATGAACTGTGCGGCGCTCGTTTGACGACGAGCTGGTATCGCATCGGCGGCGTCGAACGTGACTTTACGCCGTCTCTCTTCGCAAAGCTCAAGCAATTTTTGGACTACTTTCCCCCGAAGATCGATGAATATGTGATCTTCCTGGAGAAAAATCGCATTTGGCTCGCTCGCACAAAAGGCGTCGCGGTGATTTCGGCGGAAGACGCCTTGAGTTTTGGCCTCAGCGGCCCCACACTCCGCGGGTCTGGCGTGGATTACGACCTCCGAAAATACGAACCCTATTCGGCCTATCCGAAATGCGAATTCAGCGTCCCGGTTGGAAAGAACGGCGATACGTACGACCGGTACTGGATCCGCATTCAGGAAATGTACGAGAGCGTCAAGATCATCCGCCAGTGCCTGGAGCAGATCCAGGATGGTCCGATCATGGCGGACGTACCGAGCGTGACGTTTCCCCCGAAAGAACGCGTCTTCACCAATTTGGAATCGATGATTCAGCAGTTCAAGTTGTTCTCTCAAGGGTTCAACGCCCCTCCGGGCGAGATCTACTGCGGCACGGAGGCCCACAAAGGCGAGTTGGGGTTTTATATCGTCAGCACGGGCGGAGGGAAACCTTACCGTCTCAAGATACGTGCACCGTCATTCATTCACATGGGCGCATTCGATCACATGTCTCGTGGCTACATGATCGCCGACGCGATCACGATCTTCGGTACCTACGACATCGTGATGGGAGAGTGTGACCGGTGAGGATTACGATTACGCCTGAGTTGAGGTAACGCGATGGGTCTGAAACCAGCGACAAATCCTGACGTTGAAGCCGCCACGATCGAATTGTCGATCGATGGGCGGACTGTTACGGCCAAGGACGGGGTGTCGCTCTACGACGTGATCGCCAACACCGGCAAGATCATCCCTGCCATGTGCTACCACTATACCTTTGATCCCTTCGGCTCGTGCGGCATGTGCCTGGTCATGCAGGAAGGCAAAAAGGCGCCGGTGCGATCCTGCACCGCCAAGGCGACCGCCGGCATGATTATCCGTACCGAAGGCGACGACCTCTTCGCCGCGCGGAAAAAAGCGGTCGAGAAGCATCTGTCGGTGCACCCGCTGGACTGCCCCGTTTGCGATGCAGACGGTCACTGCGAACTGCAGGACATGGCCTTCCAGCACGGCGTGACCAACCTCGCCAACGCGAAGCAAAAGTTCATTCCCGAAGACACCCGTAGCCTGGTCCTCGACTTCAACATGAACCGATGCATCGCCTGCGCCGAGTGCATCAACGTCTGTAAAGACGTGCTGATGATCGATGCCCTTCAGTTCATGAAAAAGGGTGGCTTCAACCAGGTCGTAGCCAAGGGGGACCAACCCCTGGTCTGCGAATTCTGCGGCGACTGCTTGGCCGTGTGTCCCGTCGGGGCCATTACAAACAAGTATTCGAAATATCTCTACAAACCCTGGCAGATGAAAAAGACGACGACCACCTGCAATTATTGCGGGGACGGCTGCCAGATGTATCTGGAAACGAAAGACACGGAAGTGGTCCGCGTCACCTCGCCGCTATCGTGGAAGAATAAGTGGGGCGACCGGGCAGAAACGGCCAAAGGCCACGGCGGGCTCTGTGTGCGCGGCCGATTCGGCTTCCAATACATCGACAGCGAGCAGCGGCTTCGACAGCCATTAGTCCGCAAGGGTGACCGCCTGACCGAAACGCCGTGGCTGGAAACCATGTACACCGTGGTCGATCGGCTATCCGAAATTCTCCGCAAGCATGGTCCCGAATCAATCGCCGGGCTCATCACGGCCCGCTGCACCAACGAAGAACTCTACCTCTTCCAAAAGCTGATGCGGGCCGGCTTCCGCACCAATCAGCTCGACAGCAGCGCCCGTTATGGGCACCTGAACTACGTGCACGCCGTCCGCCACGCCGTCGGGGTCGGTCGGCCGCTGAATGACTGGGAGGACCTCACGAAAGCCAAGGCCATCCTGGTGATCGGATCGAATATCACCGAAACCAATCCATTGACCTCCGTCCGCATCAAGGAGGCCATCCGGGTCTACAGCGCTCAGGTCATCGTCGCGGATTCGGCCAACACCAATATCGCGCAACTTGCCTCTCACCCTCTGTTGATCAAGCCGGATACGGAGTCGCTGCTGATCGACGGCTTGTTGAAGGCGGTCATCGAACAGGATCTTGTCGATGAAGGCAGCGCCGCGAAACATCCCGAAGCCTTTGCGGCCTTGAAGCAGGCCGCGACCAAGATCTCCATGGAACAGGTCGCGGCTCAGACCGGTATTTCTAGCGAGCAGATTCGTGAAGTGGCCACGATTTTTGCCGAAGCACCACGGGCCATCGCGCTGTGCGCAGAGGGCATCGTCCGTCGTCCGCACGGCTACCGGAACGTACTCAAACTCCTGGACCTAGCCTGGGTCACCGGAAAATTGGGGCAGCCAGGCAGTGGCGTCACCACCGTGACCGAGGAGATCAATGAACAGGGTGCGGTGGACATGGGTGTCGCGCCGGAGTTCCTCCCGGGACAAGCCCGATTCGATGATCCCGGTGCCCGCGAACGATTCGGAAAAGCCTGGGATATCACTCTCCCCACCAACGTCCACAGCGCCAACCTCCTGGAAATCTTGGCGCGGATCAGAAGCGGACAGATCAAGGCGTTGTATGTGATCGGAGAAAATCCGCTGGCGACCCTTCCCGCTTCTTTGAACGTGCGGGCCGCGCTCGAACAGTTGCAACTCCTGATTGTTCAAGATCCTTTCCTCACGGAAACCGGCCAGCTGGCGCACGTCGTGCTGCCTGCCGCCACCTATGCGGAAAAGGATGGCACCTTTACCAATTTCGAAGGCAAGGTCTTACGCATCCGCCAGGCGCTCGACCCCATCGGAGAGAGTTTGCCCGACTGGCACATCATGACGTCCTTGGCCAACGGATTGGGGTACGAATGGGCCTATGAATCCCCGCAGGACGTGCAGAACGAAATCATGCGCTTGCTGCCTGGGTATTATAATTTGGGCCAGCCCCGGCGCATCGCACCATCGCCCGATGCCTATCTGTCGAATGGATATGCAGTCGAAGTCGCCGGCCGATATGCCGCCGGCTCCCAATCAGCGGATTCAGCCAGACCGTTCACTCTGCTGATGGGACAACTCCTGTACCATTCCGGCAAGATGTCGACTCGCGCCTCAGGCCTCATCAACATCGAACCGAATCACGGCAAACTCCGTATGAACCCGGCGGACCTTGAGCAACTCGGGCTCACTGAGGCCTCGACGGTACGGGTCAGTTCCCAACAGGGCTCCGTCCAGCTGGGCGTGAAGGCGGACCCTGACGTGATGCGAGGCACTTGCTTCTTCCCAGAACATTTTAACGAGCCGCCCGTCAAGGATGTGATGGCCGTCGACGTCGATTCCACGACGGGAGTTCCGTCCTTCAAGTCAACGCGCGTGAATATTGAAAAGGTCGGCGCGTAGGAGTAAGCTCGTCCGTCTTTTTGAGGTCGTCAGAGGTGAAGGGCATGAGTGTCGGAGACTTGGCCAAGAAGGTGCTGCAGGCGGCCCTGTTTTATGAAATTTGGGACGCTATGAAAGTGACCTTCAAGCACATGTTCCATAAGCCGATCACGTTCCAGTACCCGCGAGAACAGCGGACGATTCCCGACGGCCACCGCGGGGCACTGGGCCTGCTTCGCTACGACGACGGCCGCGAGCGTTGTGTGGGCTGTGACCTCTGTGAAGCCGCCTGCCCGTCCCGCTGCATCAAAGTCATCAGCAACGAAGATGCCGACCGGCCCCTGCAACGGTACGCCACGGAATTCTATATCGACATCACCAAGTGCGTGTTCTGCGGCTATTGTGTCGAAGCCTGCCCGGTGAACGCACTGGCGATGACGAAAATGTATGAATATTCGACGCACGACAAGCGCACCCTCCTATTCGACAAGAAACGCCTCTACGAGATCGGTGAACGCCATCTCGCGGACGCGAAAAAATATCTGTATACCCATAATCAAGAAAAAAATTCGGACGAGAGCCGGGAGTATCGCTACTACTTTCCCCAGTCGGTGCTCAAGCCCACACAGTCACAACCCAAACATCTAAGCTGACCGAACCGTTATGGCCTTTGTGTTTTTCGGGTATTTCGCAGTGGTAAGTATTGTCGCGGGCATCCTGACCGTGGCGCTGAAGAATCCGGTCCAATGCGGCCTGGCCCTCCTCGCGCTGTTGCTGCACGTATCCGGCCTCTTTGTCATGTTGAATGCTGAGTTCTTGTGGGCCGTGCAAGTCATCGTATACGCCGGCGCCATTCTCGTGCTCTATCTATTCGTCCTGATGCTGTTGAACCTCAAAACCGACGACCGGTATTTCCACGCCAAGGCGCCGTACATGCTGGCACCGGCGGTCATCGGCCTGCTGTATCTCGTCTTCCTTCTGCTGCAGTCTCCGCTCAGCGGAGCCAAGGGTGACACTACGGCAGCGGCCATCCTGCAGGACGGGGACGCCCATGCGGTCGGCATCAAGATGTTCAGCGAATACCTCCTCCAATTCGAAATCATCGGAGTATTCCTCACAGCGGCCATCATCGGCGCCATCGTGCTGGCCAAAACTCCCAAGCCCATCGAAACGAGGCGTGACGGATGATTCCACTATCCGCATACGTCGTGGTCAGCACCGTGCTGTTCGCCACCGGCCTGCTCGGAGTGCTCATCCGCCGCAACTTCATCATTGTGTTGATGTCGGTCGAGATCATGCTGAACGCCGCCAACATTAACCTGGTCGCCTTTTCCCATTATCTGGAGTCCATGCAGGGCCAAATTGTCGCGCTGTTCATCATCGCCATCGCGGCGGGCGAAGCGGCCATCGGTCTGGCCATCATCATCGTGGTCTTCCGCGGGAAGATCTCGACCAATGTCGACGAAATGAATTTACTGAAGTGGTAACGTGTCGGACTCTATCGATCTCATCGTCAAACTGATCCCCGTGTTCCCATTGATGGCCGTTCTCGTGAACGGCCTCTTCGGACATCGTTATTCCCACGACTTGGCGCATCGCTTCGCCTGGGGCTCCGTGCTGATGTCCTTCCTCTGCGTCCTGGCGGTTTTTACCGACGTCCTGAAGACCGGGGCCGCACGGGAGGTGGTGGCCTACAAGTGGATCTTCGGCGGGGACCTGACGATCAACCTGGCTTTTTTGATTGATCCGCTGACCTGCATCATGTTGCTGGTCATCACAGGAGTGGGCTTCCTCATCCATGTCTATTCCGTGGGCTATATGCACGGGGAGTCGGGCTTCACTCGATTCTTCGTCTACATGAACCTCTTCATGGTCTCAATGTTGTTGCTGGTCATGGGCAACAACTACGTCGTCCTGTTCATCGGCTGGGAGGGCGTCGGCCTCTGTTCGTACCTGCTCATCGGCTACTACTACGACAAGGTGTCAGCCGCCAAGGCGGCCACGAAGGCCTTCGTGGTCAACCGTATCGGTGACGCGGGATTTCTCCTGGCAATCTTCCTCGTGTTCATGAATTTCCGCACGCTCGACTATACGCAGGTCATGCAGAACGCCTCACAGCTTTCTCCTGGTATGGCTACGGCCATCGCCCTTTGCCTGTTGGTCGGCGCCGTCGGAAAATCGGCCCAGCTGCCCCTCTACACCTGGTTGCCCGACGCCATGGAGGGCCCCACACCGGTCAGCGCGCTCATCCATGCCGCCACCATGGTCACGGCCGGCGTCTACATGATCGTCCGTAACCACGTCATTTTCGACATGTCCCCCGTCGCCATGACGACCGTCGCATGGATCGGAGGCCTCACCGCCCTGTTCGCCGCCACCATCGGCTTGGTCCAGACCGACATCAAGCGGGTACTGGCCTATTCCACCGTCAGTCAGCTCGGATACATGTTCCTTGGCTGCGGCATCGGGGCCTATACGGCGGCTGTCTTCCACCTCATGACGCATGCCTTTTTCAAGGCGCTCCTGTTCCTCTCGGCCGGTTCCGTGATCCATGCCCTCTCCGGCGAGCAGGACATTCGGAAAATGGGGGCCTTGAAATCGAAGATTCCTTGGACTCACACCCTGTTCCTCATCGGCACGATCGCCATTGCCGGGATCCCGCCCTTGGCAGGCTTCTGGAGCAAGGACGAAATCATGGGCCATGCCTTCGTCCACCATCACTATGTCCTCTATGGGATGGCCGCCGTCGGCGCGTTCCTGACATCCTTCTATATGTTCCGGCTGACGTACCTCACGTTTTACGGCACATCCCGCTTGGACCACCACACCGCTCACCACGTGCATGAATCTCCGATGGTGATGATCGGCCCCTTGGTCGTCCTCGGCACCCTATCCGTCATCGGCGGATTCCCCGGTGTCCCGCCTGAAAACGGATGGTTCCACCACTTCCTGCATCCGGTGGCGGGGGTGGCAGGAGAAGAACATGGGGTCGCGCCGGCCCTGCTCTTTGGATTGATGGGAACGGCTACGGCCATCGCCCTGTTGGGTTGGGGATTGGCGCATTACTTCTACAGCGGACACTCCACCGCAGCCGACGCTTTGGCCCAGAAGATGCCGGGTCTCTACACGACATTGCTGAACAAATACTATGTGGATGAGCTGTACGACGCCGTCTTCGTGGAGCCGATCAAGCGTCTGGGACAACTCTGGGATTGGTTCGACCGGACCGTCATCGACGGTGTCGTTCGCGCCGTGGACCGAGGCGCGGATCTCAGTTCCGCCGCCATTACCTGGACCGAAAAATACGTCATCTATGGCGGCCTCAATGTAATCGGGTACGCAAACCACCTGTTGGCACGATCCTGGCGCCGCCTGCAAACCGGCATGGTGCACCATTACGCGGCCATCATCGTTGCCGGACTGTTCATTCTTGTTCATGTGATTTTGTTGATTTGGACCGGCACCGGATCATCCGGGCATACCGCGCGCTGAGCTGGCGCGTTCGCTGGACACACGATGCTTGAAGAATTCAGCTTTGGATTTCCGATCCTCTCCTATCTGATTTTCCTCCCATTGGTCGGCGCCGCCGTCCTGTGGTTGATCGAAGACGAGGATTTGATCAAGGCGACGGCGTTGGGCATTTCGTTGCTCGAGATGGCCCTCGCCATTCTCGTGCTCTTACGCTTCGTGCCCGATTCCGCCGCCATGCAGTTTGCAGAACATGCGCGCTGGCTCCCGGCCATCGGCATCGGCTACCACTTGGCCGTCGACGGCATCAGTGTCCTCTTTGTGGGCCTTACGGCGTTCCTCACGGTCTTGATCGTCATCTATTCATGGGACACGATCCGCACCCAAGTCCGCCTCTATTTCATGGCCCTCTTGGCCCTGGAGACGACGACAATCGGCATTTTCGCCTCCATCGACTTGGTCTTGTTCTTCGTGTTTTGGGAATTGATGCTCATCCCCAGCTATTTTCTCATCAAGCTCTGGGGCGGCGGGGCAGACCGGCATTACGCGGCGCTCAAGTACGTGCTCTATACCCTGCTCGGCAGCGTGTTCATGCTGGTCGGCATCGCGCTTCTGGATATCAACTACCACCAGTGGGCCGTCGCCCATCACCTCGACCACGTCTATTCCTTCGACCTGCTGGAACTGTTGTCCGTGCCCATTCCGCTCTCTCAACAGATCCTGATCTTCTGGCTCATGTTCCTCGGGTTTGCATTCAAGGCGCCGGTCTTCCCCTTCCACACCTGGTTACCGGACGCCCTCATCGAAGGGCCGATCGGGATGGCCGTCATGCTCGCCGGGATGAAGTTGGGCACCTATGGGTTCCTTCGCTTCGTGTTTCCCCTGGTTCCAGACGCCTCCAAAAGCGAAGGTGTGATCTCGATCGTCATGTTCCTGGCCCTGGCCGCCATCATCTACGGCGCTATCGTGGCGCTCGTGCAGCCGGATTTCAAACGACTGCTCGCGTTCAGCAGCATCAGCCACCTGGGGTTCGTGGTGGCAGGCCTGTTCGCCCTCAATTTTCAAGGCCTCCAGGGCAGCCTCCTCACGATGATCAACCTCGGCTTCAGTACGGCCGGGCTGTTCTTCATGGCCGGCTTCCTCACGACGAGACAGCAAAGTTCGCACCTCTCCGCGTTCGGAGGATTTGCCAAACAGGTCCCGCTTCTAGCCACCTTCCTACTGCTGATCGGGATGGCCTCCATCGGTCTTCCAGGCACCAATGGGTTCGTCGGCGAATTTTTGATCCTGCTCGGCATCTTCAAGGCCCAATGGTGGTACGGGGCGGTCGCCGTGCTCGGCGTGATCTTCGGGGCCGCCTATTTCCTGTGGTATTACGAACGGTCCATGTTGGGCCCGCTCGGCAAGCACGTCTCAGCGTCGATCAAAGACCTGCACATGCGCGAGATCACCATTGCTCTGTCGCTCTCCATCATGATCTTGTGGATCGGCCTGTTCCCGTCACCTTTTCTGCGCATGATGAACGGGTCGATTCAGGCATTGGTCGACCGGCTTGATCGGGCGAAAGTAGCCTCCGTAGACACCACCATCCGCGTGCCCACGGAGTAAGACGTATGGCTGATTACACACTCCTCATTATTCTTTTCGTTCCCTTCGCAGGGGCCCTCGCGCTGATCTTTGTCCCGAACCGACAGGTCTCAGTGGTCCGCAGTGTCGCCGCAGGGTCAGCGTTCATCACGTTGATCACGTCGATCTACCTATTCTATGCGTACGATCCCCTCAGGGGCGGATACCAGTTCATTCAGAAAATCGAATGGTCGCGCCAGCTTGGGATCTCACTTCATCTCGGCGTCGACGGCATCGGAACACCGCTCGTCCTCGCGTCCGGCATCCTCTTGTTCGCCGGCATTTTCGTCTCCTGGCACATCAAGGATCGCCTCAAAGAGTTCTACATCTGGATTTTAATTCTCGCAGCCGCCACCATCGGCGTCTTCATGTCCCTCGATCTGTTCTTCCTCTATTTCTTCTATGAAATGTCCGTGATCCCCATGTATCTCCTGCTGGGCATGTGGGGGAGCCACACGAAGAAGTATTTGGAAATGACGGATCCCGAAGGCCTAAAGCTGCGGGATTCCGTCGGGTTCATCTTCAACTTCGGCGCGAACAGCAAAGAATATGCGGCCATGAAGTTGGTATTGTTCCTCTCGGCGTTTGCCGTCGCGGCCCTGATGGGGATCCTGCTCATCTACAAGTTCTCCGGGCTCAACACCTTCGATATTCTAGTGCTGCGCGAGAAGGCCCACTTCTCAGGCCCGTTGGCTACGCTGATCTGGATCCTGATCTTCTTCGGCTTTGCCTCCATCGCGCCGATCTGGCCGCTGCATTCCTGGTCCCCTGTCGGCCATGCCGCCGCGCCGGCCGCCACCAGCATGTTGCACGCCGGCGTGCTCATGAAGCTGGGCCATTTTTCGATCATCCGCGTCGCATTTGAGATCCTGCCCGAAACCACCCGTGAACTCATGCCGATCGCGGCTGTCCTGTGCATTTTCAGCATCATCTACGGCGGGCTCGTCGCCTATTACGCCAAAGACACCAAGTACGTCATCGGTTATTCCAGTTCCAGCCATATGGGCTACGTGTTTCTCGGAATGGCCGCACTCGACTACATCAGCTTGAGCGGAGCCGTGATTTATATGTTCGCCCACGCCATGGCCACCGGAATGCTGTTCGCCATGGCCGGCTGGGTGTACGACCAAACCCACACCCGCGATATCCCATCCTTGGGCGGCCTCTCCAATCGAATGCCGTTCATCTCCGCCGCCTTTGTCATCGGCTGCATGGCTTCGATCGGTATGCCGGGCACCGTCAACTTCATTGCCGAAGTCATGATCATCGTGGGCAGCTGGAACAAATACCCGTTCCAAGTCATCGTGGCCGTGCTGGGCATCGTGTTGACCATGGCATACCTCTTCAAGATGATGCGCGGCCTCTTCTACGGATCGATGGCCGAAAAATACAGTCATTCCCACGACGCCGTGGCGGTCATCGACCGGATGCCCCTCTTGCTGATGATCACCGTCAGCATCGGGTTCGGCATTTTTCCCGGCCATCTCTATTCAGTGGTCCGTTCCGGCGTCGATCCCCTGATCGCCCGTATCACCAAGGTCGTCCCCGTGGCGGAACAGCTCCACAACAGTCCACAGGCCGCCGCACCGATGCTACCGGCTGACGGTGAGGCGCTTGCGAAGGTGACCCCACGATGACGTTTGCTCTGACCTTCTCGGCATCGGATCTTCTCTATCTTCTGCCGGAACTATTCTTGACCCTGTGGCTCTGCGTGGTCTTGGCCGTCGACTTTTCCTTGAAACGCATCGTCCAAGAGCAGTTGGCCTACCTGTCCGTGCTCGGGCTGGCCGTCGCGCTGGGAATTCTGGCCTGGTTCGACGCCTCGGGCATCACCGGCACCCTGTTCGGCAAGATGTTCGTGTTGGATCGTCTCGCCATCTTCTTCAAGATGATGATCCTGCTCGCGACCATCCTGGTGATCCTGCTCTCGGTCGACTATGTGCATCGCTTCTCGTTCTTCCGCGGTGAATACTACGTGCTCGTCACGATGTCCGCGCTAGGGATGATGTTCATGTCCTCCGCGAACGATTTGTTATCGCTGTTCGTGACGCTCGAATTCTCCACCTTCGGCTTCTACGTCTTGGTCGCCTATCTCCGCGACGACATGGCCTCCAACGAGGCCGGTCTCAAGTTTTTCATCCTCGGCGTCTTTGCCGCCGGCCTCCTCGCTTACGGCATCAGCTTGGTGTTCGGCGAAACAGGCAAACTGGTCTTCTCCGACATGACCGGTGCCGCCCCGACCACCGGTCTGGTGATCGGCTTCCTGCTCATTTTTGCCGCCCTGGGTTTCAAGATCGGCGCCGTGCCCTTCCATTCCTGGATTCCGGATACCTACCACGGCTCGCCCACGCCCGTGACGGCCTTCCTGTCGATCGCACCCAAAGTGGCGGCCTTCGCCATCTTGCTACGGCTGTTCCTGGTCGCACTCTCGACCTTCAAACCAGCCTGGGCTCTCCTGCTCGTCGCCGCTTCGATTCTGTCGATGACGTACGGCAACATCGTCGCCATTGCACAACGCAACATCAAACGGCTGCTGGCCTATTCCGGTATCGCCCAAGTCGGCAACGTCCTGATCGGGTTGGCGGCCGGCACCAAGATGGGCACCGATTCGATCCTGTTTTACCTACTGACCTACCTCTTCGCAAACCTCGGAGCATTCGCGGTCATCATGGCCATCAGCAATGCGGTAGGGAGCGAGGAAATCGAAGACTACAGCGGGCTCAACCGACGTTCGCCGTTCTTGGCATTCGCGATGCTGATTTTCCTGCTGTCACTGGCCGGCGTTCCGCCGCTCGCCGGTTTCATCGGGAAACTCTACATCTTCGTCGCTGCGATCAAAGAGGGGCTCTACACGCTGATCACCGTCGGGCTCATCAACATCGTCATTTCGATGTACTACTACCTGATCGTCGTAAAGAAGATGTACATCAGCGAGCCACTCGATGCATCCCCCATCAAAACTACCGGGCCGCTCCGGGCCGTGGTGTACATCGGTCTGGCCGGAACCCTGGTGATCGGCATCTATCCGCAGCCGTTCATCGACTGGGTCGTTGCAGCCACGCTCATGTTTTCCAATCTTGTCGGGTCTTCCGCGGCGCTCCCTCCCTCGAGTCTTCCCTTCGGAGGGTAAGGCCCGCTCACGCGCTCTCTGCTGCGAATTGCGTCAATTCGCTCCGTACTGCACAGCCTTTTGTTACAATGCGCGTTGACTTGATTCGACGCGAAACGTTCTCGAACGTGGCCTGATGGACACCACGTTCCGTTCCTATTCCCATGAGCATGGACGAACAACTACCCCAGGCTCCCGCCCTAGGCGGAGACGCTGCGCCGCTCGTGTCCGATTCTGCGGAACAGGCTGCGGCCCACCCGTTACCGACGCCGGTCGCCGCCCCGCCGCGTCGAAGGTGGTCCATTGAAGGACGGGTGCTGGCAGGATTTGGACTCGTGTTTGCGGGGATTCTGGTCATTTCCGCCATTTCCTATCGCAACATGACAGTGCTGATTCGAAACGGCTTGCAAGACCAACGCAGTCACGAGTTCATCCAGATTCTGGATGCCACTCACGAAGCCATGCACGATGCGGAGAGCAGCCATCGCCGCTTCTTGGTCACGGGGGACGAGAGCTACCTGGCCCCGTTCCACAGTTTGCAAGACCGGGCGCCGGATTACGTCCGGTATCTCCGCGACCGCACCGAGCCGGACAGTCCTCAACGGACGCGGGTCGAAACACTCGCCCGGTTGATCAATCAGCAACTGCAGGCGGAGCGGGCGACCATGGAGTTACGCAAGCAGACAGGATTCGAGTCGGTGCGGGCCATGGCCCTGTCAGGCGTTGCCAAACAGGAACTCGACACCGCCCAGCGTCTCCAGGCGGAGATGGAGCAGGACGAGACCAAGGCGCTGGCGCGGCGCGTCCTTGAATCCACCGCGACCACCCGGTCCAGCATCATCCTGCTGATCATCGGCGCACTGCTGCTCTTCGTTCTCCTGGCCGCCGTGTACTATCTGATACGGCACGACGTCACCGAGCGTCGGCGCGTCGCAGCGGAGCTGAAGCGTCGCGGTGAATTGCTTGAGGCAGCCAATAAGGAATTGGAGGCCTTCAGTTACTCGGTGTCGCACGATTTGCGAGCGCCTTTGCGGCACATCCATGGTTATGCCTCCTTGCTCTCGAACGCGGTGGCTGCATCGTTGGACGACAAGGGCAAACGTTATCTGCAGACGATTTCCGACTCGGCTACGCAGATGGGACAGCTCATCGACGACCTGCTCGTGTTTTCGCGCATGGGGCGGCAAGAGATGCTGCAGGGAACCGTCAACTTGAACCAACTCATCGCCTCGGTACAGCATGAGCTTCGGCATGACCTGCAAGGCCGCGCCATCTCATGGACCATCGCTCCACTTCCTGCAGTCACCGGGGATGCCGCCATGTTGCGGCAAGTCTTTCTCAACCTCATCGCCAATGCCGTCAAGTTCACCGGCACCAGACCGCAGGCCTCGATCGAAATCGGCAGCCACAGCAGTTCACAGGATGAAGTGGTGTTATTCGTGCGGGATAATGGTGTAGGATTCGATATGCGCTACGCCAGCAAGTTATTCGGCGTCTTCCAACGGCTCCATCGCGCCGATGAATTCGAGGGCACCGGCATCGGGTTGGCCAACGTCCGCCGCATCATCCATCGACATGGCGGAAGGACCTGGGCGGAGGGAGTAGTCGGGGGAGGCGCGACCTTCTATCTCACGCTTCCCATTGCGAGGACTGCATCATGACCGCAACCAAACCGATCCTGCTTGCCGAAGACAACCCCCGTGATGCCGAACTGGCCTTGGCCGCCATGGAAGAGCACCACTTGGCCGACAAGGTCATCCTCTGTCACGACGGCGCCGAGGTGCTCGACTATCTCTATTGCCGGGGCCCCTTCAAAACGCGGCTACAAGGCAATCCCGCCGTCGTCTTCTTGGATCTGAAGATGCCGAAAGTGGATGGACTCGAGGTCTTGCGGACCATTAAGAGCGACAATGCCTTGAAGCCGATCCCGGTCGTTATGCTCACGTCCTCGCGGGAAGAACGGGACTTGGTCGAAAGTTATGCCTTGGGGGCCAACGCCTACGTGGTCAAACCCGTCGAGTTTCCCCAATTCCTCAAGGCCGTGAAGGAACTCGGCGTGTTCTGGGGCATGATCAACGAACCCCCGCCTGAAGGGGCCGGACGAACGGGCAGCGCGTCCTCGTAAGTCGACAACACACAGAGGATGTTGATGTTCGGCGTCAACCCGGTATCAACCACATCCGTCACTCCCCGGCGAAGATGGGTGGGGCGGTGTTTGGCGGCATGCGGAATCCTGTTTCTCGCGGGAGGAACGACTGATGCCGCCGAGGCGCCGTGGGAACGTCTGACGTCTGGTATCCAGGTCTCCTGGTGGAATCCCGGCGATGCCTGCCCCCAGGTTCCCCCGCTGCTCATGCTCCAGATCGACCCGGAGCGATTTCGCTTTTCGATCTATCACTTTCGCGACGAAGGCCTTCCGACCCCCCTCTCCATTCCTGAGTGGCAGCAACGCACCGACGCCTATGTGCTGTTCAACGCGGGGTTGTTTCGCGAGGACTACTCGTACCTCGGGTGGCTCTTCAAGGAAGGCCGCTCCCTCGGCGGCAAGAAACATCACTCCTGGCAGGGACTGTTCGCAGCGGAACCGACCGATGGCAGCCTGAAGAAAGCCCGGGTGCTGGATCTTGCCTTCGACATGGTTGGGGAAGGGCTACCGCCCTATCGGGAGGCGGCGCAGTCGTTGATGCTCCTCGACCGTACCGGCAAGCTTCGAGTGCGCGACAGCGGGAAACGCGCGTACCAAACCGTCGTGGCCGAAGACCACCAGGGAGCCATTCTGCTGATCAAGACGGCGGAGATCGTTACCCTGCACCAACTGGCCGACTGTCTCCACCGCACCATGCCGTCGATTCACCAAGCCATGGCGATGGACGGCGGTTCGTCCTCCGATGTCATCGCAAGCCCCGACCTGCTCCATGCCGTGACACCTGCCGGAAACCAGGCTCCATGGCGCTCCCTGCTCGCCGGAACCTCGAGCCTGCACATTCCGTTGCCCGCAGTCATCGGTGTCAGCCCCCGCACGGGGCCCCATCACATGACCGCGCCGACGACCGTCGCCCCTCGGCACAACCCCTAATCCCAAGGTTATCGCGCAGGCTCGACGGGATAACCGGCCTCGGTCCAGGCGTTCATGCTGCCGACCACGTTGTAGACATGCTTATAGCCCAGGTCGGCCAGGGCCTCGGCGGCAATGTTGCTGCGGCGGCCGGACTGGCAGTACAGGACGATATGGTCGTCCAGCTTGGCACCCAATTCGCGATGCCGCTCCTTGATCTCCCGAAAGTCGATATTCCCGTCGGTGCCGGGAATGACACCGGAGGCATGCTCTTCCGGAGAGCGCACGTCGAACAGGATGAATCCTTTATTGGCCGGTGAGGACGCCTTCGAGAGACCGGCCCGCAATTCCTGGACAGTCAACACGTAGGAATGGTAGGCAAAGGTGACCTGCGGGACCTGCAGGAGGAGGCCGCAGAGAAGGGCGCCGCACAAGGTAAGAATGACAGCTCGCATAGTCCATACTCCTTTGCTCGGACTGACAGAGACAGTGGCGACGTTTCGCCTATGATAGGAGGCCCATGAAAAGCCGGTCAAGAGTCGTCCTGTTCGCCCTGTGGCCGCTCCTAACCGCCTGCGGGGAAGGCGCCATGCTGGTCAAAGAAACTCAAGACGGCGGGGTGGTGGTCTATCCCTACCGAGCAGAACAGGGGCGGTTGCTCTCCTCGTTTCGGAAAGAGGCGATACACCTGATGGAGCAAAAATGCCCGAGCGGATACACGACGGTTCGTGAAGGAGAAACAAAGGGCCGGCTCCGACAAGCCAGCCCCATTGCGGGATCCAGCGACGTGGTGGAGGAGCGGCGCTGGGGGATCCAGTTCCAGTGTAAATGATTGGCGCGCCTGCGACCTCCCCGGCCCCTCACGTCGTGGGGCGTCGGCCCTGCATCAAATCGTCGATGGTCAGGAGACTCCTGACCCGTACCCGTTCCTGTTCGATACGGGCCAGCCCATCCTGCTCCTTGCGATCGACGATGACCAACACATCCTGTACCTGAAGCCCTGCCGCACGAGCCGCCACGATCGCTTTCAGCACGGAGCCTCCGCTCGTCAAGACGTCATCCACAATCAGCGCGCGGTCGCCGGATGTGACGACACCTTCGAGCAGCCGACCCAGGCCATGGTCCTTGGGCTGCTTGCGCACAAAAAACGTCCGCCATTCGCGGCGCGGGACCGCGGCATAGGCAAAGTCAGAAATGGAGGTGGCGATCGAAATGGCCCCGATCTCCAATCCCCCCAGACAGTCAATACGCAACTCCTTCGTCGCTTCATAGGCCAATTGGGCCACGAGGTGGCGCGCATGCGGAAACGCCATCAGGGTGCGGCAGTCGACATAAAAGGGGCTCATCAAGCCCGAAGCCAGCTTGAATCCCTTGTCGGGATCCCATTTGAACGCCTGCGTGGCGTGAAAGGCGGCAATCAGTTCATCTCGCACCGTCATGATTCGCTTCACTCCTTGAAAAGTTCTTCCGTCGGGCCGTGCAGGGCCCTGCAGCGCGATTCGAAGGCGACCAATTGTACACTGTTCAGGAGGTCGAACGCAGCCGCTGCTCGGGAGGGCCGCGCTATGTCGCGAACTTCCGCGCCCCCATGATCATGCAAAGCGCCGAATCTGGTCCGCCAGCGTGGTCGCCACCCTCGTCAGGTCAAACGGCCAGGCATACCGCAACGCCACATCCGGATATTGGGTGCGCAGTTGCTCCAGGATTTCCGGAATCTCCACTTCGGAATGCGAGCCGCCGGGCGTAAACATCGTCGTCGTGACCGTGATATCAGTGGCCCCCTGCTTGATCAGCGACTCCACCGATTCCTCCAGCGTCGGGCCGCAGAATTCGTTGTAGGCCACGGCAAAGAGGGCGCCGTCCAACTGCGGATGCAACTGCGCGGCCACCGCTTCCAACCCGGCTTGATAGGGATCGGTCTCCGCCGTGCGCGGCCAGTGCCGGATCTTGCCGTCCAATTCCAACTCCTCTGCCGATGGAGGCAACTTCGCCGCGCGACGCTGTGCCTCCAGCCGCTTCAATTTCGTCACAAGCTCCTGCGGACAATCCTTAGGAATCCCGCCGTGCCCCACTAAAATCACCCCTCGTGTCGTCCCCGCCATGGTGCCGGCTCCTTTCCTGACGATATGGTTGATCGGCCCTGCAAGACCCCGCGCGCGTGAGATCGTCCACTGTTAGACATGATTGCGTAACATGAGCTCCTTCGGATGCGGATTGAGGTACACCTGCTCACGAATGTACTCGACATCGAACACCTGGACATAATGCTTGATCAACGTGAGCGGCACGATCAGCGGCGTGAGGCCCCGGTGGTAGTCGGCGATCACGCCCAGCAACTCGTTTTTTTCCTCCACGGTCAACCGGTCCTTGAAATGCCCCAGAATATGCTGCAGGACGTTCACGTGCTTGCGCACGGTCGCCTTCACGGCCAGGGCCTGCATGAACAACTCACCGTATCGGGACGCCAACTCGTGCGGGCGGTAGTGATTGGCCTGCGCCACCAAGCGCCCGAGCTGCTGGTAATGCCGAACGCTGTGCGCAAGCAGCAGATACTTGTGAATCGTGTGGAACCGCACCACGGCCTGCCTAGTCGCGCCGCTCTGCAAAAGGTCGCGCCAGCGCCGATAACAAAACACGCGCTCGATAAAGTTCTCGCGCAGGACGGGATCACACAGTCGGCCCTCTTCTTCCACCGGCACCAAGGAGAACTGCTCCATGAAGGCCCTGGCAAACAGTCCGACTCCTTTGCGGTTTGGCATTCCATGCTCGTTGTAGAGTCGCACCCGCTCGATCCCGCAACTCGGGGAGTCCTTCTTGAAGACATAGCCGGAAAGTTCCAGCCGATGGAGTTCAGGGAGCCGGCTCTTTGCCATCGCTTCGATCGCCGCAGTCCGGTCTTGCCCGCTCTTGATGGTGATCAGGCGTGGACCGTCTGGCTCACCGACCAACCGCATGGCTTCGCGCGGCGTTCCAAACCCAGCCTCCACTTCGGGACAGACCGGCACCCATTCGACATACCGCCCCAACAGGTCGGTGAGAAAGGCATCCCGCTTGTGCCCCCCGTCGAATCGCACCCCCTCTCCGAGGAGGCAACGACTGATGCCTAGGCGAAGCGGCGCGGTGGTCATGGCGTCCTCTTCTGTTTGGCCAAGGCAAGGTACTCCTCTCGCGCAGCCTTGTGGTCCACAATGGGCGCGGGATACTCGATTCCGATCCGACAGTCGGCCTGTTCCTGTTCGTCAGGCGGCGTGAGATGCGGCTCATGGATCCACTGCACCGGCACTTTCGCCAACTCCGGCACATAGTGCCGGATGTAGTCCCCGTCGCGATCGAATTTCTCACTTTGAATGCGAGGATTGAAAATCCGGTATCCCTGCATGGCGTCTGTGCCCGTGGAGGCGCACCATTGCCAGTTTCCGTTGTTGGCCGCCAGGTCCCCGTCCATCAAGTGCTGCATGAAATACCGTTCGCCGCTCTGCCAATCCAGCCGCAGGTCCTTCACGAGAAAGGACGCCGTGACCATGCGCACCCGATTGTGCATCCAGCCGGTCTGATTCAGTTGACGCATGCCCGCATCCACGATGGGATAACCGGTGCGGCCCTCGCACCAGGCCGCAAACAGGCGATCACGTTCAGGCCCTTCCAGGCGCGGTGCCGGCAACCCGGCCTTCGCCTTGAACGGCCCCTTCGCCACGTGGGGAAACGCCGTGAGCACCTGTTGAAAAAATTCGCGCCAGACCAATTCGTCGAGCCAGGTGAAGACATCGGCCCTGAAAACGGGCCCCCCTGCGGTGAGGGTGGCCAAGGCGGCATGGACGGCCGTGCGTGCGGACAACGTCCCGAACCGGAAATGTGGAGACAGTTTGGAGGTCCCATCGATCGCGGGCAGGTTGCGCCCATTCACATAATCATGGATCGGCCCGCGCAGGAACCATTGCAACCGCGCTTGGGCCGCCCGTTCTCCCGGTTCGATCCAGAGCGGAACCCGCTCGTAGCTCAAGTCCTGCGCCGACGGCCGGTCCTGCGGAGCCTGTGTCTCGCGACCGTCCGCGCGCCGTTTGGGCGCCGGAAGCATCAACGGGGCAGCCGCGCGCCACCGATTCCACCAGCGATCCCTATAGGCGCTATACCGTTGGAAGGGTTCACCCGTGAGCCCTCGCACTTCCTCCGCCTCGAATACGACATGATCCTTGAAGGTCTTCACGGTTCTGCCCTGCTGGGAGAGGCGGTCCTGAACCCTGCGATCGCGATCGCGCGCGCCCGGTTCGTAATCCCGATTCCAATAGACCGCGTCGATGCCCCAATCCTTCACCGCCTGCAACACCGCCTCGGTCTGCTCACCGATGCGGTAGTGCAGCCTGAGCCCCAGGTCGCCTAGCGAGCGTTGCAGTTCATCCAGACAACCCAGCATGAACCCGACGCAGGCCGACCCAAATACGTGGGAACGCAGGAGCGGTTCGTCAAACACGAACAGCGGCACCACCTCGCGGCATTCCTGGCAGGCCGCCACCAGGGCCGGATTGTCGCAGATGCGGAGGTCACGACGGAACCACATCAACCCCTTCATGACGGAACCTCCGGAGTAGACGCCAGCCGACGGGCCGGCGGGAGGGGATCGGCGAACAGTGCCCGCCGCCAGGCCAGGTAACAGAGAAACAAGACCGTGGAAACCATGAACCCCGTTCTCAATCGATGGAACCCAAATTCCAGTTGGTTCAACAGTTCACTGACGACCCCGAACCCGCCGTACGCTATGGCGAGCCCCCAAGCCCAGGGGCGAAGGAACAGGAAGCCGTAGCCAATGACGAAGTGGGCGGCCGGGGAATGGAGCTTCACGATATAGGCCAGCGGGCCGACGATCGTAACGCCGAACAACTTCAGGGCATAAGCGGGGAAGAACTCGATGATGAGCAGATCGATCAGGCCGACGAGGACGAAGAGAGCCCCGAACAGTTTGATGTCCCGCCCGCGCTCACTGCTATGGCCGGCCATGGTCAGGTCCTCCTTCCATTGCGGCGGCGATATCGGATTGTTGCCGCACGCTCGATTGGATCATTTCCTTCGCCATGCGAGCCAGGCCACCCAGGCGGATCCACCAAGTCTTCCGTATGCCGATGCGCCAGGTTCAAGTAGAGCTGCTCCACCGCCATCCAGCTTTCATCCGGGGACAGCCGTAGAGAGTTTGACTGGATACTCGGGCAACCGTGATGTCCCGAACCTCGCCGTCTCGCTTCACGCCCAGCTTGACCACCGATCCGGCCTCGCCGCGTATCATCGACGCCACTTGTTCGTAGGTCTTGCCGGTGACGGCTTGCCCGTCCACAGTCACGAGTTCATCTCCTTGCTTCAACCCTGCTTGCTGCGCCGGCCCATCGGGATAGATCTGCGCGATGTACAAGACCGCCGGATCGCCCACATGCTCGGCGCCGACGTGGAGCGCCACCCCGATCACCCCATCCGGGCCCGACGTCTCCGCGCCGTGGCCGGACGTCGCCGTTCCCGGAGGCGATTCTGAGTGGGCCAGGGCCAAGCCAGAAGGGGGCCACGCCAGGGTCGTGATCAGCCCCACTAGCACGGTCATCTTGATTACGGATCTCGTCTCCATCGTTCGGTTCCTCCCTGTTAAAGGTGCAGGCTCATCAGCAACAATCCCAGGCCCCCGAACAACACCAGTGCATTCAGATACAGTGACCGCTGATGCAAGCGGGTCCAGGCTGCCGACAACTGCGCATCCACGGCACCCTGACGCTCTTGCTCCTTGAGTCGATCCCGCATCTCATTGCTCTGGGGAGTGAGGGGAGAGCGGCAATAGGCCTCGGCTGCCAGCAGCAGGCCCCACACCAGACCGACCGTCCAGTAGAGCGGGCTCACTCCACGGACCAGGCCGATTGCACCCCACGAGATCAGCCCCAGTCCCGTGGCTCCCATGCCCAGCAGGTAATAGGCGGGAAAGAGCTTCCGCACGACCTTGCTGAACGACTCCGGCTCCAAGGTCTTGGCCAGCACCGGAGCCACCACGAACGAGAGGCATACTACCTTCCCGACGAGGGTACCGATCGCCAGCGTATGGAGATATGTGAGCAGTCCTTCCATCCGAGTTACCTCTCCCGATTCCAGGCCAACCGGCCCTTATGCCGCTTCCGTCCGGCTTGGCTCGTGCACGATAGCCTGCAAGGCCGCTTCGAGCGTCGGATAGACAAATCGGTACCCACCCGCTTGAGCCTTGGTCGGTTCAACCCGTTGTCCGGTCGTTAACAAGGTTCCCAGCTCGCCCAGCGCCACCTTGAGGGCAAACTCCGGCACCGGCAGCCACGACGGCCGATGGAGCACGCGTCCGAGCACCTCACAGAACGTTTTCATCGTCACGGCCTCGGGCGCGACGGCATTGACCGGCCCGGCGACGCTCGGAGTGGCGAGGCCCCACAGGATCAGGCCGATCAGGTCTTGGCGGTGGATCCACGAAACCCACTGCGTGCCGGGCAGCACCGGACCTCCGGCGTAGAGACGAAACGGCAGCAGCATTTTCGCCAATGCCCCGCCGTCTCGTTCGAGCACCATGCCGATTCTGAGGAGGACCACGCGGGCTCCGGCTTGCGCAACACGTTGGGCTTCGGCCTCCCAGCGCGCGGAGAGATCGGCCAGGAACCCTTGACCCAACGGAGCCTCTTCACCCAATGCCCGCGCACCACCGACCCCGTAATACCCGATGCCCGAGGCGCTGATGAGCACTGGCGGCCTTGTCGCCTCTGCCATGAGACCATCGACCAGGCAGCGCGTGGCGGACAGACGGCTGTCGAGGAGTTGCCGCTTCCGCGCACTCGTCCACCGCTTCTCGGCGATGGGCTCTCCCGCTAGGTTCACCACGGCCTGGGCGTCACGGAGGTGCTGTCGCCAGGGCCCCGCTGACCTGGCGTTCCACTCCACCCGCTGCTCATTCGGGAAGGAGGGCGATCCCGGCTTGCGCGCCAGCACGACGACCTGATGGCCGGCGCCACACAACTCGGCCACGAGCGCCCGGCCGATAAATCCCGTTCCGCCCGAGACAACGATCTTCATGGTGCCGCCTCCTTTCGCTTCCGTAAAGTCGACCGTGTCAGGGGTCTTCGTCCACGCCCCCCTCATCATCACCATCCGGTCCTGCGACCCCATTCGCCTTCTCATCGGCCTGCCCGACCGTACCACCCTCGCTCGACCGTTTTGTCACCCGCTGACTGAACTTGCGTTCCTTGGTCCCGTATAACAAGTTCGGCGGCGGACTGCGGCGATTTCTGAGGATGACGGGATCGATGACCTCGCCGCAGAGGGCACAGTGCCAGGCGGTGATATCAATCTGACCCGTATCATCAAGCAAGTCGATATAGTGCCGTATGAGTAAGAGCCCTCCACATCGGGCACAGGCATGACCCCGCGCAGGCGTGACGGAGGGCGTCCCTCCTTCCGGTGTCCCACTTGTTTCCATTGGAACCCCCGCGTCATAAAAAGGTGAAGTCTTACGGACCCATTCACCGAATCCAAACCCGACTCCGGCCCGGGCGCCGACCGACCGGCACTGGCACCGGCCGACGAGCCTTGGCCGCCCAGGCAACAAGGCTTAGAGCGATGACTGCCATACCACCGAGCATCACGCCGACCATAACCACCTCCTTGGATTGAGCGATTGGACCCACCGAGGAGACAGGTCCCTCCGAGGGAGAGACCCATCTGCCTCAGCGAGGACCGCGTGCGGAGTCGCGGTGCCTCCATGAGAACCAGCGCCCGCTGCTGGAACCGCCGGTTCATACCCGACTCATTTCGTGTCGCCCTTCTGGCTCGAGTGTCCCTGGTGATCCGCCTCGACCGTGCGCGCACAACGGAACCCCGTGCCATGGGTCTGCAGTGCGAATCCACCGCGCCCCCGCGCCCCCGCACCGATGTCCGCGACCGGGCTGTGCCACGACCCGCCCCTGATCACCCGAACGACGCCCTTGTCGGGACCGACCGGGTTTCGGATCGATGCATTGGTGTAGTAATCGGGATCGTACCAATCCTGCACCCACTCGCGTGCGTTGCCGGCCATGTCCTTGATGCCGTAAGGGGAGTCACCCTCTGGCTTCGTGCCTACCGGATGCATGGTCTTGTCTCCCTCCCACTCGCGATCGTAGTTAGCGCGAGCTGGGCTCGGCTGGTCGTTTCCCCAGGGAAATTGACGTCCATCCGTACCGCGCGCCGCCTTTTCCCATTCCGCCTCCGTCGGCAAGCGTTTTTTGGCCCAGGTGCAGTAGGCCTTGGCGTCGTACCAGGTCACCTGCACGACAGGCAGTTGTTCGATACCCTTCGGAGAGAGCAATGGGCCGGTCCCGTACGGATTCGGCGGGTTGCGGTGCCCGGTCATGGCCACGAACGTCAGATAGCGCTCGTTGGTGACTTCCACCTGATCGATGGCAAAGGCGTCGACGTGTACCGTTCGTTGTGGCCATTCATCGGCCCGGCCCTGAGGGTTCTGATTGCCCATCAAGAAGGGCCCTGCTGGAATGGTCACCATGGGAACGGAATCCACCTCCTTGACCGGGGCCGCTGCGAAGACCGGCGACAGGGCGACCGCGCAGGCCACCGCAGTGAAGAGGCCGATCGACGAGTGTCCCGGTCCTTTCCTCGTGAGACCTTGTGTCATTTCTTCTGCTCCTTGCTCCCTTCGATAGCCTGGGCCGTATGTACCTTAATTTCCCCGACCAGGCGATCCACCTGTTGGATCTCTCCCCGGTCGGCGGCCTCCTGCGCCTGGGGCACGAGGGTTCTGGCTTCATGGAGATGTTGCTCGATTTGCGCCTGCAGCGCGGGCGACGCGATCGTCCCACCCAACGCCGCACGGTGATACACCTCCCACGCATGATCCACACTGTGCTCGGCTTCGTGGACCATCTGGAGTGCATCCGGATGGGGATGGCGGGAAATATCGATGGGACCCGCCTGCGTCACTGCCGTACTCACCGCCAGCGCGATACCACCGATCAGAGAACCTATTCGTGAACCACTCATGACTCTGCCTCCCTCATGTCGGCGAGCGGGCGACCGGCCGCCGTCGCCCTCATCGCTGTTTCAACGACTGTTCGATGAGCGCCTTCATCTCCAGCAGCTCGACATTCTTCGGATCCAGGGCCAAGCCCCGGGTCACCGCCTGCTGGGCTTCGGCAAGCCGCTCACGGCCCATCTCGACCAATGCAATGATGTAGGTGTCCCTGATGCGTTGTTCAAGCTCGGGCGGAGCCGTCTTCGCGCAACGGAACCCCAACCCCACACCGTAGCTGTTGTTGAGCGGATGGTTCCAGAACCGATGCGTCACCCGCACCGTACCTTCGGAAGCGATCCATGACCCGCCCCGGATGACGCGCTTTTCACCAACCGTGAGCCGGTCGACGTAGGTCCCGGTGCCGCCGATCCAGAGCGGTTTCTCCGGACCGGTCGGGTTCACCATGGTCTGCAACTTTCCATCGTATTGCGGGTCGTACCAATCATTCACCCACTCGAAGACGTTCCCTGCCATATTGTAGGCGCCGTAATAACTGGCTCCCTCCGGCAAGGCATCCACAGGCAGCGTCGCTTCCCGCTGACGGTTGTAATTGGCCTTGGCGGCATTAAACTCGTTGCCCCATGGATACAGATTGGCATTAGGGCCCCGTGCGGCCTTTTCCCACTCGGCTTCCGTCGGCAGACGCTTCCCACGGTATTCACAATAGGTCTTCGCGTCATACCAGTTCACCCCGACCACCGGCTGCGGAGGCTTGTTGAGGCGGGGATCATCCCAATAGGCCGGAGCCGGATGCCCGGTAGCCTTGATAAACTCGCCGTAGTCCTTGTTGGACACCTCATACTTGTCGATGAGGTACGAATCCAAGAACACCATGTGGGCAGGTCCCTCATCATGGAAGGCCTCAGCCGACCAGGGGGTCTTCATGCGCTTGTCATAGGCGGTGAGCCGTCTGTTCGACTCCGGCTGCTGCTCGCGATCGAGCCCCATCACCGACGGACCATGCCTCACATAGACCATGTCCTTGGAAATGAGCGAGTCTTCTGCCTGCGCCGTGGCGCTGAACAGCGAGAGCGTCGTGATCACTCCAACCTGTAAGGCGCGTTCGATTGTCTTCATGGACGCCTCCTCGAGACCTACTTTTTCGTGCTCTTCTTGATCAGCTCTCGGGTGGCCTGGTATTCCGCATTGTTCGGATCCAGGGAGAGGGCTTTCTCGATTGAGGCCATCGCATCGGCTTGTTTCTCCGCCCCCATGGCGACCAGTGCTTGGATGAATGCTTCACGAGCGGCTTGCGCTGCCTCCTCGGAGGCGGCAGTGACCGACTTCGCGCAGCGGAAGCCCAGCCCCACACCATAGGAATTGTTCTCCGGCTGATTCCAGAATCGATGGCTCGTATGCAGTGAGGTCTCCGGCGCCAGCCAAGATCCGCCGCGCAGCACCTTGACCGGGCCCTGGTTGGCAAAGTTGTATCCCTTCTCGGCGCCGCGAGGATTCAGCGCGAGGCTGCTCTTGTAGTACTTCGGGTCATACCAGTCTTCGACCCACTCGAAGACATTGCCCGCCATGTTGTAGACGCCAAACCCGCTCACGCCCTCGGGATAGGAATCCACCGGCATGGTGCGGCCGACGTTCTGTCCGTAGTTGGCTTTTTTAGAGTCCAAATGGTGCCCCCAGGGGTAGTGATTGTTACCTTCCGGCCCCTTCGCGGCCCGTTCCCATTCCGCTTCAGATGGCAGGCGCTTGCCCTCCCATTTGCAGAAGGCGTTCGCGTCCGTCCAACTCACGCCGACCACCGGTTGCGTCGGGCCATTGAGCCGCGGGTCGTCCCAATAGGCCGGGGCAGGGTGGCCCGTCGCCCGCATGAACTCCTTGTAGCGGGCATTGGACGCTTCAAACTTATCGATCAAGTAAGCATCGAGGACGACTTGATGCTGTGTTTCGTCTGAATGTTCGTTGCTGCCCATGGTGAATTCCCCTCTGGGAACGAGCACCATGTCTTTCTCAGCCGCCATTTCGGCTGCAGCCGCCAATGATAATGCGCTTGCCAACAACACCGACCCTATCCCGATCTGAAGCATTGTGTGTCTCCGCATGACCGCCTCCTTCATGATGAACACCAGAATGTCCCTGGTGAGTTACGGACCTGTTAGACCGGAACCTGCCCTTGAATGGCTACCGCCGACTGGAAGATCAACCGTTCTGCCGTCGAGATGGCACGGAGATGACGATTGCGCCGAATGACTGCATCGACGACGTCCCCGCATTGCACGCAACGCATGGTTTCGGACTCCAGCTCGCTGACTGTCGCCAGCACGTCCTTGTAGTAATCCCCCACGAGCAACCCCCCGCAGCGGGTGCAAGTGGTGTCATTTCGTCGACCTTCCACCGCCCGAGAACCTCCCTGCTGCCCCTTCCGCCGCGCCATTGCCATGATGACCCCCCAATTAATGTTCAATGTTTGTAACGAGTATGTCTAATGTATAACCTCTAATGTCCAATGTGTCAAGTGTTTATATATTAAATATTTGACAAACATTAGACATATGAATATAATTCCAATGAACGATGAATGCTCATAGAATTCATAGAGTTGCGAAGCTTACCGGGCTGTCGAAGGATGTGATCCGGGTCTGGGAGCGCCGATTTGGACTTCTCAAGCCAACGCGAGGAGCCAATCGGTACCGCAATTATTCGGATGAGGATGTGGCACTGCTGCGTTATCTGAAGGAACAGCTCGATGCCGGTGCGTCGATCGGCGATTTGGCAAAACTGGGGCGGGAAGAATTACTGCATCGTGCACGGGTCGCAACGCCGCGCACGGCGATCGTAGACAATACGTTTGATCGGCTGCTGCGGGAGCTGCTCGCGGCGTTGACCCCGCTCGACCGGATCACGTTCGAAAAGCGCTTGAACGGGGCGGTCGCGGTCGTGCCGTTCGAAGAAGCGCTCCACGGCATCCTCGTGCCGCTGCAGGAGCAGGTGGGACAGCTCTGGCACGACGGGCGCATCCATATCGCTACCGAACATTACGTGACCAATCAGATCCAGCAGAAGATGTTCGCGGCGCTGAATCAGCTCCCCGTCGCCGAGTTCGGCGCGAAGGTCATCGTCGTCTGCCCGCCCGGGGAAGAACACAACCTCGCCGCCCTGGCTCTAGCCTATCGGTGCCGCGTGCGCGGCTGCCGAGTCTACTACCTAGGATCCAACGTTCCGGTCGCTTCGCTGAGTGCGCTCTGCCGCGAAGTGAAGCCGAACCTGACGATCTTGTCCTTTCCTCTTGCCTTCCCGGATGCGCGCGCCGCCGACGTGGTGCAGGCGCTGGCGCACGAGGTCTGTCCGTTTTCCACCGTCGTGGCCGGCGGCAACGGCGCATTGGCCATGCGGGACCATTTCAATCGGGCTCACATCGAAGTGCTGGAAGGGTTCGGAGAGTTGGATGCCAAGTTGGAACAGCTCACGAGACGTTCAACTATTCCAAGTTAAGGGACTTCGGTCTCCCTGGGACGAAATCCCTGAGAAGCCGCCCGTTGCGCCAACGCATCACAGGCTTCGTTCTCAGGATGGCCATTGTGTCCGCGAACCCATTGCCAGCTGATCTGATGCCGTCCCGCCAACTGGTCCAGGACCGCCCAGAGGTCATGATTCTTGTTGCGTTTCCAACCCAGCGTCATGGTCTTGATCAACAGTTGCGAATCCGAGTGCAGCACGATCGATTGCGACGGCGGCAACACCCTCAACGCTTCGATCGCAGCCGTCATTTCCATGCGATTGTTGGTGGTGTCGGGACAGTGCCCCCATCCCTCCCGCCGCTGCTCTCCATCATGGATGATGTAGGCCCAGCCCCCTGGCCCGGGATTCCCCAGACAACTGCCGTCGGTATAAATCTGCACGCAACCTCCGTTCATCGCCTCACCATGATCGACACCAGCGTGATAGGCACCGCCAGGCCGCTTTAAGACTTCGGCCTTCTCCCAAGCCTAGCGCCAGCCCTTCGAGCAACGCGGCTCGGCCTTCGCGGGCCTGTCCTCCCTTGACCAGATGTTTGCCCCGGTCCGCCAGGTAGAACGCTCGTTCGCGTTGAAGATACCGGCGTTTCTCGGGATCTGTCCCGAACCGTGTCATCAAGCGTTCGATCAGGAGGGGCCGGTGGCCGAGGGCAATGTCGGGCGGCTTGATCTCACGATTGCGGTGATAGGTCAAGGGCTCGGGAATCCCGACGATGGTGGTCGCGGCGGCAATCCTGGTCCATAATTCATGGTCGTCCATGCCGGCGGAATTGAACTGTTCGTCGAATCCGCCCACGCTCTCGAGCACGGCCTTGCGAATGAGCGTGGCCGACGGTGTCGGGACAAAGCCCTGCACGAAGAGTCGCGCGAATTCATGCTGTGGCTGAGAGGCCGGCCCGATTTCATGCATCGGGCGTCCGGCTCGATCCAGATGGGCCACGTCCGTCACCACCATGCCGACCGTCGGCTGGGCGTCCAGAATCGCAACTTGTCTGGCGAGTTTCTCGGGATCCCACAGGTCGTCGTGATCCAGTAGAGCGACGTATCGCCCACGTGCGGCGGCGATGCCGCGATTTCTCGCTTGGGCCACCCCGCCGTTGGACTGCCGGAGATAACGAACCTGGTCCCCGAATGCGACCACAAGCTCGCCCGAGCCATCCGTCGAGCCGTCATCGATGACGACGATTTCGAAATCCCGATAGGTCTGCGCCAAGGCGCTCCGGATCGTCTCTTGAATGACATCCCGCGCGTTGTACAGCGGGATCACGATGCTCACGACCGGCTCAACCATCCGCTACGGTTTGACCGCCTCCAAGATGACCGTCATCTCCTCACACACATTCCACAGATATCGCCGGGCGCGTTTTTGAACATAGGCCGGCAGATACGCGAACGGCTTTCGCATGCCGAACTCGATCGCGACCGTCCGAAAGTTCGTCGGCAATCCGTAATAATTGGGCGACTTAAAATATTCGAAACTCTCCTCCGTCATGAACCGCACATGCGTCGGGTCGAGGAAGGCTTTGCGGGACGTGTAATAGGGGGTCTTGATATAAACCCGCGCCCCGGGCGCGCAGACGCGATAGAGGTCCACCATGAAGGTGATCAAATCACGCATATGTTCCACGGAATGGATCGAGTAGGCCGCCCTTACACTGTCGGTCTTGAAGGGGAGCCCCCGCTCGAAATCGCAGACGACATCGACGCCCGGCACGGCTCGTTGATCAACGCCGACCGTACCCAGCTGCTTGAGGGAACCGCAGCCGATGTCCAGGACAAGGCCCGTGCGAAGCGCCTCCGTCACCTCGGAGGGGACAGGTCGATCAAGCCAGAATCGTTCAGAACCGCCGCCAGTCATCTACGGCATAATCCGCGGAAGGAGGCGAGGAAAGCTATCGCAGCCATGGTTTCTCTTTGTCTCCCGGATGGTCCGCTTGCTCTGGGCTGCCCATGCAGAGTGACACCTATATACCACTTGGTCGGCCAGGCTCAAGCGTAGGCATCCCCTTTGAGAAGGACGGGCCCTCAGGGGATCGACCATCGTCTTCTGGACGACCGATCCCCCAGACACCTTACTCCGTCTTGCGCAGATCGATCACCGTTCCGTTCTCATCCAGCTCCACGGTGACCAGAGCTCCCTCCGCGATCGGTTTCGTTTTCACCTCCATCCGATCCAACGGGAACACCTTATCGCCTTCAGGCGTCCAAAGTTTGATTTCCTTCTTGGTCAAGCCCGCATAGATCAACTTGCCGGTGATCAGACGATGCGCGCCCGCCTTGTTCTTGTGTTTGCCGTGGTGGTCGATAACCATGTTCTCCTCGTTCAACCACAGGGTCACCTCATCCCCAACCGCCGCGTCAGACGGCGCCGTCTTCGCGTTGATGGTGTACTGCCCCACGGGTGTCTTCACATACACCAACCCCGACTGGATTTTCGTCACCTCTCCGTTCAAGGTCAGGTGATAGCCGGACTTGGTGTGCGGTTGCTCGTCGATCTCGAGTTCGACGGTCATGCGATGGATATCGATGACCTTACCGGCCTCATTCAGTTCCACCGTGATCTGGGTGCCCTCTTCGATGCCGGACAATTGCGAGCGACCCGTTTGCACGGCGAAGGCCTGTTCGCCTTCCAGCGTCCAGAGCTTGATCTCCTTGCGGTCGACGGAGGCATAGGCCAACTTGCCGGATACGAACCGATGAGCATGAGCGGCTTCTCCCTTGCGATGCACATCGACCACCACGTTATTCTCGTTCACCTGCATTTCCACTTCCTCGCCGACCGCCAGACTCTTCGGAGCGGTGCCGGAGGAGAAGCGCACCTTGCCCCAGGGCGTCTTCACCGTGATGAGATCGCCTTGGACCTGTGACACCACGCCGCTGACCTTCATATGTGTCCCCGGCCGATGCGAATGCGTGCCGCCTTGATCGGCCAACGCGGGTGAGGCAGCCACGAGCAGGCCCAGCAGCATAGCCCCCGACACCGAAAGGCCGTGAGGGGTGTGGCGGTGAGTTGAGGGTTCAATGGGATGATGGTTGGTCATGATGCGTCCTCCTTGTGAATGATGTGTAGGTCCCGTTCGCGCATGTCCTGTGTCGCCATGCGCGACTACCCACGACACATCGCAAGCCCCGTTCCCGGCGGCACAGTTGCGCAAACTCGTTGATGAAACGAAGAACGCGGCCAGAAGGCGGCTCGAACCACGTCCAGGTGACGAAACCAAACGACGCCTCATCGTCAAGTGACGAATCCGTCGTCAGATGCGATCCATCACCGCACGGCTTCCGTGTCGCAGTCGGAAGGTTGGATCCATGCTCGGCTCAGCATGGCGCCATTCTCCTCGGCGACAGCAGCGGGTGCCGTTGCACCGTTCGCCAAGAGAAAGGCCGTGAGAGAGAGGAAAGCATGAATGCGCATGGGCGTCCCTTGAAGTGCGCGAATGTGTCGCGCCACGAGTTGTGGCCTTACATCGCGCGCCCACTATACGGATCACGTAAACCGATCCGGCTAGGGAATTCCCCCGTGCCCTGCCAAACGCCCCCCTTGATAGAACCGAAAAAGACCCTGGCCCGCACAAAAGCCTCCGTGACACCGATGCGAAGGCGCGTTCCGCATGGTAGATACGTACAGATACCGTGGGGAGTCGAAACATTCCCCGATGCAGCGCGTGATCGCGCGCGCCGTTCACACTTCGCAGATCACGCGCAACCACCATGTTCGGAGGGAGGGTAAAAATGAAAACCATCATTCATGCAGCAGCGGTGGCGGCTTTGTTCATCGGATGCGCGGGCTTGCCGCAAACGTCGAGAACGGCGGTCATCCACGAGGTCAAATTTGAGGACAAAATGATGCCCGCCGACCTGACGGTGAACGTCGGCGACGAGATTCGGTGGGTGAATCACCGCACACTTCCAGTCAGGATCGACATCCCCGGCCTGAAGAACGGCTTGTTGTCCTGCGATCGTGGCTTCTCGAACGCCTTCGGCAGCACACGCGAGGTGACCGAACTGGATCCCGGCAAGAGTGCCAGCCTCTGTTTTGCCCAACCGGTGGTCCTCGGCTACAACGCACGGATGAAATCCGCCGTTCCCGGTGGCATGGCCATCGAGCCGGGCACTCTTCGGGCAGTCGCACCGACAAGGTAACTGTTCTGGCTGCCCCATCCTGCTCCCCCTCACCCTGGAGCTGAATCAGTTCCAGGGTGAACACACCGGATCACGACTAGGCGCTCACCGCGCAGACGGGTGCCATCACCGGACGAGGCACTACACACTTCACAAGTTCTCGAGGTCGATAGGGGCTAGGAAGAGGAAGGGATGGTGCCGAAGCCGGGACTCAGCACTGTATGTCCCACTGAGTACCAACCGATACCCAGGTGTCATTGTTTTCAATTACTTGCCTAATCTGTCATCCTACCTAATCCCATCCAATACTATGCAGTTCGTTTGTGTGATGTTTGCAGAAGGTGAGCATGCCAGCCTGGATATATACGTAGATCAAAAATAAATCGCAAAATTAAGCAGTGAACACATTGACAGCAAAATCAAGTTTCGATATCGTAGAAATGTG
>WBZR01000292.1_pt1 | contig 84374 bp, 76 predicted proteins | sample 5204231 | NCBI WGS metagenome assembly WBZR01 (sample SAMN12412403, study PRJNA552823) | activated sludge metagenome | isolation source: activated sludge from anammox sidestream of wastewater treatment plant... | place: USA: Virginia | collected 2017-08 | reverse complement strand
CTTCCCCTTCCCGACAGGCGGTACGAATTTCTTTTTCGCTGGGCAGTTGGATTACGCTCATTGAACTTATTTTCGCAGACCTTTATCTTTTTGACAACCCACTACTCTTTTCTCGCTGAGTAGTTACTCTTTTTCATTCTTCTTCTCCTTGATTAAATTGTTGGGATATTGCTTTTCCCATACCGTGCATCATACAACCAGAAAACGATTTACACAAGTGCCGATTGGGTTAGGGCATCGCAGTTGGATTTATTGTCCGCTACTCATTTCGAATTCACGCTAAACCTTCTCGGAAACATTCGCGCGCTTCGCTCGTTTGCGCCATTCGGGTTAACGCTTTCCCGGCTTTGCAAAAGCCATGCCTGTTGCAATGGGAGCGCTCAAAGGTTGTATATAATCCAACAGACAAACCACAGAATCACCGAGTCACGGAGTTTTTTTAATTGTGGCTCTACCGTTTTTAACGGGAAACCCTTTTTTTCAAACACAAAGGACACGACGGTCACAAAGGAAAACGCAAGGAATCTAGGCTCTTTTTTTGCCTTTGTGTCGCTTCGACGAACTCAGCGCAAGACTTTGTGCCCTTCGTGGTGAAGCTCTTTCCCGTTAATTATGGGAGACCCTTAATTGTTTTTCTCCGTGTTTCCGTGACTCCGTGGTTAGGGTTTCCTGCTGTAGTGAAACTCATCTACATACTTTTAGCGCACCCGTTGCAATCACCCGGCAATGAGACGGTCGAGCCAGCGGGTATAATCTCTTCATGCGCAGCGCGGTCATCATCTACAACCCGGCGGCGGGGAGATTTTCCGTCAAACCGTTCATCAACTCGGTGGCGAAGACCCTCGCATCGGCGGGGTGGAGCGCCGAAGCCGCAGAAACCCAAAACGGACCGCACACGGTGGAGTTGGCGAAGCAAGCCGCACTCGAAAAAAAAGACGCGGTGTTTGCCGTCGGCGGCGATGGCACGATCGGCAACGTCGTCAACGGGTTGATCGATTCGGATACCGCGCTGGGCGTCTTGCCGGCGGGAACCGCAAACGTGTGGAGTATCGAACTGGGCTTGCGCCCGTTTACCCTGACAAATTTCTGGGTATTGAAACACAACGCGCAAACCCTTGCCCACGCGCCCTGTTACGCGATTGACGCGGGCGTATGCAACGACACCACGTTCATGATGTGGGCGGGCATCGGGCTGGACGCGCTGACCATCCACGCGCTCGAGCCGCGCATCCGCCTTGAAAAATTTTTTGCCTTTCCGGAGTTCACCGCGCAAACCCTCATGCAAGCCGCGAACTATAACGGCGTGAAGTTGCGGCTGTGGGCAGACGGGCAGGAAGTGGAAGGGCAATATATCGTCGCCGTTGCCACGAACATTCGTCATTATCTCGGCGGGCTTTCGAAACTTTCACCCGATGCCTGTCTCGACGACAACCTGCTCGACCTGTGGTTATTCAGCGGCAAACACCTCGGCGACGCGCTCCGCCATGCGTATGAGATGATGACGGGCCGCCATATCAACTCGGATGTGGCGCGCAAGATATCCTTTCGCTCCTTGCGCATCGAGGGCGAATCGCCGTTTTTGATCCAAACCGACGGCGAGCCGCGCGGTTCCGCGCAACAAGTAAACATCCATATTAAGCATGGCGCGTTAAAATTACTCGTCCCGCCGCGCGGGATGGATTTGTTGAAACATAAATGAAACCATGAACCTTAGACAACTCTTCAACCGACGCGTGATGCTCGGCGCGCTCCTCATCGCGGGCTTGTTGCTTCTCATCACCGTCATCTCCATTGGATTCACCTCACCGCTTCAACCTTCGGACGTGGGGTTTGCCCCCGCCAACCTGACCGTGATCGCCGCCCCCACCGTAACCTCCAACGCGCCGCCCACGCCGACCATCGACCCTTTCGCGCCGACCCCCGTCCCCACCGGCATCGCCATCGGCAATTATGTGCAGATCACCGGCACCGATGGCGAGGGACTTCGCATCCGTTCGGAGGCGGGACTCAACAGCGAGTCGGCATTCCTCGGCTTCGATTCAGAGGTCTTCCTCGTACAAGATGGACCCGTTGTGCTCGATGGATATGTGTGGTGGTTCCTCGTCGCCCCGTATGACGAAACGCGCAACGGCTGGGCGGCGGCAGACTTCTTGAGTTATATTCCATCGCCGTAAAAAGATGTGCCGCAAAGTTCACTTTGCGATTGCGCGACGAAATACAACAAGCGAATAACAGGATCAACCTTGTCTTTCTCTACCGTACATAAGAAGATTTTTACCGCAAAGCACGCTAAGGTCGCCAAGTGAAAAAGGTTTTCTTTGCGTTCTTTGCGGGTGTCGCATGGCGCCATGGCGGCACTTAGCGGCGCACATGTACGATAGAGAATCTTGTCTTATGGATTGCCACATTGATTTGGAGTAATACAATATGACCGAACACCCCACCAACATCACCGCCAACAAAAAGACGCGCGAACTGTCCATCGTGTGGGACGACGCGCACACCAGCGTGTATCCCTTCGATCTGTTACGCGCGGCATGTCCGTGCGCTTCGTGCCGCGGCGGGCATGAAAATATGAAGCCCGAACCCGACCCCAATGTGTTCGTCCTCAAAATGGCGGAGTCGTCATCCACGCGGCTCGCAAACGTGGTGAAGACCGGCTCCTACGCGCTGACCCTCGTTTGGGAGGATGGTCACGATTACGGCATTTACAACTGGCATTACCTGCGCGCGTTATGTCCGTGCGAGGAGGATCGGAAAAAATTTGGGAACGCTGGTGAACAAAAAAACGACTGATTTCTCAGTCGTTTTTTTGTTCACTTCGTCGGCGTAGGACTCGGTGTGCGTGTGGGGGTTGGGGTGGCGGTCTTCGCTTGGGAGGGCGAGCCAGTCACAAGGGGGGTGCGAGTCGGAGTCCGCGATTTGGTGGGGGTGACGGCGGGAGTCGATGTGGGGATTTCCAACAGATGTTCTTCGGCAACCGCGCGTTGTTCCGCGGTGGTCGCGTCTTCGGGTAAATCCAACAGCAACTGCCAATATTCGGCGGCTCGATCGAGTTCGTCGCGCGCCTCATACACAGCGCCCGCCCAGAAATACGCGGTGGCGCGTTGTTCATCCGTTTCGGCGAGGCTGATCGCCTTCTCGATGATCTGTAACGCGCTCCCGTTGCGCTTCTGGATCAAATGCGCGCGCGTCAGGGCAATGTTGAACTCGAACAGATCGGGGTAATAGACCAGCAGGCGGTCAAGATCCTCATCGGCGGCGGCGCCGTTCCCCAATTCAATGTTGGCATAGAAACGATAGAGGTATGCCTCGCGCCGGTTGCGGTCGATGCTGATCACGCGGTTCATCGCGCCGATGGTCTCTTCATATTCGTCATCGGCAAATTGCATCCTGCCGAGCAACATGTAAGCGTCCGCGTCGCCTTCGTTGTATTTCAGGTAAATATTGAGAACGCGCGTCGCATCGGCGGAGTTGCCGGTCGCTTCATACAACTGACCGAGCAACAGATAGGTGGGCATATGTGTGGTGTCGAGTTGGTTGGCATGCAGGGCGGTGGTTAGCGCAAGGTCGATCTCCCCTTCGCGTTGCCGCGCCACAGCCAGCGTGTAATACACCAACGGTGAATTCGGCAGGAGGCGGTTGGCGTTGTCGAGATCGGCGATCGCGCCGACGATATTGTTATCGCGCAAACGGACTTTTGCGCGCTCGAGATACGCCTCGCCAAAGTTCGGGTCGAAGCGGATGGCTTCATCGAGCAATGGTTCGGTGTTCGCGCCGGGGTCGATGTGAATACGCGCCCGCGCCAGCCCCACGTAGGCGGGACCAAATTCCCCGTCCGCTTGAAGCGCGAAGTTGTAGGCGTCGATCGCGCTCGCCATATCGCCTTTGAAACGATACGCCTCGCCGATGTAATAGTACGGGTCGGCATATTCAGGTTCGAGTCGCGCGATCTCCTGCATTGCCGCGATTGCCTCATCCCAGTTTCCGCTTTTAAAGGCGTTATCAAATCTGCTGTACATATCCATCGTCAGCGGCGAGCGCGGCGTGTTGACGTATAACGCCGTGGGCGTATACGGAACTTCAAGCAATTCAGAGAAGGGGAACGGCGTGCCGGCGGCTTGAGGCTCGCTCGTGGAGTTGAGCGCGGTGGGGGTAAATGTCCACGTGGGCGATGCCCCCGGTGTAATGGTGGGAGGACGCGCTTGTTGCCGCGCCGGAACAACGAACCCGAAATAAACAAATCCCGCCAAAGCCGCGATCAACACAGCAATTCCACCAAGGCGGAAGACCGGGCTGGCTTTGACTGCCGCCCAGCCCTTGGGCTTCGGCTTTTCGTGCGCGAGCAAAAGTCTTTGTTCCCATGCGCGCGGGCGATTAAGGGAAAACGGCTGGACCGTTTCGTCCGGCGGAAGCGAACCGAGCAAGATCAAGCCGCGCTTGGCGGTGACATTTTCAGGGTCGAGTTTGAACGCCGTTTGCAGGCAGTAGATGCGCTCTTTTTCCGTATCCACTGTCGCGCTCATCCACACCCAATAGGTTGCGTTGCCCTGGTCGGTTTTGAGCAAACCCGTGAGTAACTCGCGGGCTTTCGCTTTATTTCCCTCGCGCAACGCCTCCACTGCTTCTTGGAAGACTTCGTCGGTCATGCGCTGATTTTACCCCACTCAGGATACTCATTGCCACAAAGCGCGCCGGCAATCCTGAGAAGGTCGCTCACTCGTGAAACTCCTCCACTTGATAGACGAGCGCCTCGAGATGTTTTTTTCGCCACAGGTCATAGTCCGCGCCCATCTTATAACATAGGTTATCCATGAACTCGCCGGGCTGTGGAATCTTCTCCCAAACCTGCGGCAGGAACGTCGCCCGGCGAACGCCATCGCGCAGGACGACTCCATCCACATGCGGCTTCAACTTAGACAGGAGGTCGGCGGCATCTTTGTACTCCAGCGGATGCGGACGGGTCAACCTCGAAATTTCGATCTGGATCGCCCCTAGTTCGCCTTCCCTCACGGGTGGAAAACGCGGATCCTCCAACGCCGCAGAAACCGCGTGTTCGCGCACATCCTCCGCCAGCGGCTGATACGCCTCCAACGCGCCGATGCACCCGCGCAGGGTTCCGCGAATCGTCAACGTGACAAACGACGCGCCCTCCGCGCGCAAACGTTCCGTCAGCGGCGCAACGTCCAGCGGTGGTAACGCCTCCCCTTTCACACGGCATATCATCGCCTCGCGCGCTATGCGGAGGAGAGTCTGTTGTTCTTCGAGGGTAAGTTTATCTTGCATGAGGTTACCTCCCTCATCCTCATCCTGTCCTTGAATGAACAAGGCTAGGGTGAGGGTGAATTCAACTTCCAATACACCCGGTTATGATACACAAGCGGATCGCCTTCGCCCGCTCCCTGCGCCGCGATCACCTCCGCCACGAACAATGTATTCTCGCCAACCGTATGCATGCTCAACACACGACAATTGAAAAACGCCATTCCGCCTTCGATCAACGGCGCGGGGATGGAAAGCGTTGTGGTTGGTATGCCTTCGAACCGGTTAGTGACCTGCGGATGTTTCCCCGCGAAGCGGCTCGAAAGCTCCTTCTGCGAGGCGGAGAGGACCGTCACCGAAAACTCGCCGGACTTCTCGACCAGTTCATGCGTGTGGGTCAGCCTCTTCAAGGTGACGCATACCAGCGGCGGCTCCAGCGAAACGGACGTGAACGAGTTGACCGTCATGCCATATTGCTGACCGTCATGCGCGGCGGTGATCACCGTTACACCGGTCGTCCACGCGCGCATGGCGCGGCGGAGGGTTTCTGAATCGAGCTGAGGTAAGTGGGCGTGTTGAGCCATGATGCGGTCTCCAGAGCAAAGTCATCATAACGGCGAGGGATGGGCGAGTCAAGATAAAAAATTTCCCGTCCATGGCAGGTTTACTTTCATAGTGACGGTCATGTCTTCGCTAAAAGAACGGGGATATAATGCCGATATGACAAACGATCACCCCGTTCTCGAATTGCGTATCGCCTTCACCGTAAAAGACTTTGAGCGCGCAGTGAAATTCTACTGCGATGGACTCGGTATCGAACCCGCCACCATCTGGAACAACGGAGACGGTCACGCGCTTGTTCTCAATATGGGACGCGCCACCCTTGAACTCTTCGACGAACCCCAAGCCGAGACCATCGACTCGCTCGAAGCAGGCAAACGCGTCAGCGGGCAGATCCGCTTTGCCCTGCAAGTGCCCGACCTGCGCGCCGCCATGGACAAACTCCTCGCCCACGGCGCGACCCTCGTCCACGAGCCAGTGATGACCCCTTGGGGCGATTACAACGTCCGCTTGCAAGACCCCGATGGGATGCAGATCACGTTGTTTCAGGCGATGGATAGTTAATTGAATAAGGTAGGACGCTGGAAATGCGTCAGTGTGTATTCGTGGACGGTTTCCACTCTCACGAAGAGAGTCCGCCTGATCAGGAGCAAACTTGAGCAAGGTATGTGAATAGGTCTGGAGGAAGATATGTCTCATATTCGTCGTTCTTTTGCAGTCTTGATGATCTTGTGCATAGGGTTATCCGCCTGCGCCACAGCGACTCCCATTTCGACAACAACTCCTGGTCCCACTGAAACACTGACTGCAACAGCAAGTCCGCCAACGCTTACGTCGACCCCCACCCCCGAACCGACGGCGAACCCTGAGGACGCCTACTATCAATCCCTCACTGCTGAACAGCAGGCTCTTTTTGACCAAACCAAAGACATGACGGGAGAAGGCTTCACCCGCCAGTTCCTCGCCGAGCAAGGGCTAACCAGTTACCTTGCCTACTACGATACAGACGGCGAAGTCGCTTTTGTGTGGAATTTCGAGCAGGGAAAACCAAATCCCGCCCTCAAGATCGAAAATAACCTCCTCATCAATGAAACTTCGGGGAGCCATATTATCTGGAACCCAGAACTCAACAGGGCAGAGGCGCAAAAAACTTTAGCCGATTACTTTCGATACGCAAGAGCCAGAGTAATCGCTGGGGCGAACCATGTGGAACTGGGCAACACGCTTGAGAGCGCTCTGGCAAATCCCTTGGCGCAACGGTATCTGGAAGAGGGCAGAAGAGTTACGCTACTGCCAACTTCCCGAAATTACACAAATGTAGATGGAAGCCCCGCAAGATTTAGCGTCCCCGCTCAAAAAATTTTTATTTCTGATGAAACTCCGATTATATGGAGAACAGTTACAGAATTTGACAATAATATGGTTGCTATTCCTATAATTTGGGACGGTAGCAGATCCTTAAGAGCGTATGGATATGAACAGAACAAGGAGGGGGTTTTGTTTATTAACTACTTTAGCGAAGGTTCTGAATTTCTTCCTTTAAACTATATTCTTGCTCGACGCATTGGTTTTGCTTTTCATTTGCTATATGGGCGAGCTGAATTTAGCAATACACTTACTGGAGTGGATGACTTAGTCACAGCATCAATTGTATTTAACGGTAGCGGACCCAAACCCAAGAATCCCCTTGTTATCTATTCACAAACTCGATAATTTTGTGCTACTATGAATTGTGGGGAAATATATCGGCATAATTCTTGGCATTCTTATTGCATTTCTTCTTGGCCTTGGTGGCTTCGTTTACTTTCAGGGGAAAAAAGAAAATACTTCTCCACAGATTAAAAACGCGAAAGTTGACATTCAGGATAAATCAAACCTTGAACTGTTATTGACCGATGTCGGCTGGCACAAAGCCGATAACATTACACTTCTTACGGGCGAGGTTATTCAAATAAACCAAATTGCTGGCATTGAAGTGAATTACGCTGATAAAGAGCAACCCTTCCTCAAACAAGGGGATGGGAAGGGCATGGTATTTGCCTCGGTCGATACCGAAATTGTGGATGAAAAGCTGGTTTTTACCGTTCATGTTGACCCAAAAAGATTGACCGAAGCGCGGGATAAAAACTGGTGGGTGGATAGTCAGGTGATAAGAGCCATGAATAAAATGCTATACCCAAATGCGACCGATGAAATGCTCATTGAAAAAGACAGGGAAATATTCGATACATATAAAGGCAAGATTGACCTTTGGGAGATAAAACTTTAGGAGTATGAAAAAACTGATACTGCTTTTGATGATTTTGGGGAGTTTTGTATTTGCAACAAATGTAAATGCTCAAGTGGGATGTTGTGTTGGTAATGTAGTTACAGGAACGGTAGATGGTCCAAATTGTCCTTCAGATACTAATAATTGGTATTGCACAAACACAAGCACTGCTTATGGCTGTGGCGGGCTTGATTATTCAACTTGTGTAAATACAAGACCATCATCTCCCGTAAGTTGTGGGCAACCTGGAGTAACTTGCACAGGCTGTGGATGGTCGACAACGGCATGTAGCGGCGGGGGAGGTGGGGGCGGGGGAGGCATAGGCGAGCCGTGCTCAAGCGACTCCGACTGCTCTTCGGGAAGGTGCAGTGCTCAACGGGGGATCTGTGTCGACGCGGGAGGCTTTATCTGCCCAGAAGACCCAGTCTACTGCCCCTCTGGAACCGTAAGAACCGCTACCGTTATAAGATCTTCGTGCCTTAATCCAAAATGCACGGCGGGGAGCGCGCAGACGATAGGGGACTGTTGCTCGGGGCATTGGAATAAGGGGGCATGTACCGATTGGTATGATTGCCCGACGAAAAACAATCCCAATAAAGTTTGCAGGGATTGCGAGGATGATGAGTTTATATGCACTACTCAGGACTATATTACCTATCGATGCGATCCCGTTTGCTCTACTACTTCCCCTACAAATGTCGTGGTTACTCCGATTTCTTTAACTTCTTCACGAGTTACATGGACACCTGGGAATAGTAATATCGGGCAGGCAATTTATGTCTCAACCAGCAAATCGGCAGTGGTAGCTCGAGTGAGATTGGTACTCTATCGTCGTCCGCAAATCATTAGCCTAAAGCTTTCATTCCCTCCATCACCCTCTCCTCCCTCCTCACCCACGAAAACCGCTCCACATCCTTCCTCGCCTGCGCGCGAACTAATCTCCTTGTAATAGCCACTGGGACATGGATTTAATTTCCACTTGCGCTTTGCCCAATGGGATTATATCTTCGTTTGCATTGGTAAGGATCGTTGCGCGGTCTACTTTCAAATACGATGCGGCGCTTTCCAGTGCGCGAAATTCGCGCTCCCGCGTGCTCGAAGTTTCCATGCTTTGTGTGACTTGTATCAATTGGCGCTTTTCAGGTAGGTAGAAATCCACTTCGAATCCTTCGGGAGACAGGTAATAATAAACCTCCTCCGTCGTTCGCCTGAGTGCAAGAAAAACAAGGTTCTCCAGCAACTTGCCCGTATTGGAGGAAAAGCCAAATCCCACAGCATTGGAGAGTCCCGTGTCAATGGAGTAGATTTTCTTTGGCGCGATCTGCTGGCGTTTCAAGGAAAAATCGTATACATTCAAGGTGAATAGCAGCCAGCTATTTTGCATATAGTCCACATAGCTTTTGATCGTATTGACACTACCCAATTTGAACTGTCCCTTTAGTTTGTTGAATGAAACCAAACCACTTGGGTTGCTCAACAGGTAATACGCCAGTTCTTTTAGCGCCGAGACTGCTTCAAGACGATACCTTGCGGCTATATCGCGATATAAAACATCCTCATACAGACTGCGAAGCAATGGTAAATCTGGATACTTTATGGCATCGGGAATCCCGCCTGATTTGAGGTAATCATTCAACAATGAATTTAATCGCGCAATGTCAGATGTTTTCATCCTGCCGAAATCAGGTTGCGGCTCGCCTTTGAACCGCAGGAATTCCTTGAACGAGAACGGGAACAACTCTATCGGCACGTAACGGCCCGTCAAGCGAGTACCCAACTCGCGGCTGAGCAACGAAGCGTTCGACCCTGTGATATAGAATTTGAACCCCATGTCCATGAAACGCCTGACGAAGCGCTCCCATCCTGAGATGTTTTGTACCTCGTCAACAATGAAAATTTTACGCTCGCCGAACAACTCAACGAGGATCTGGTACAGATAGTTGGCATCCTGCGCTTCAAAACCGAGGAAACGGTCATCTTCAAAATTGACATAATAGAAACTTTCCCTCCCCACTTGGTGGGCAACCTGCGCCAGCAAGGTGGATTTTCCAACGCGGCGAAGCCCTGAAATAATCACAGCATGGGGGGATTGCCCCGCATTTTCCACATCGGTTAGCTTGTCACGCGGGATGCCTGTTTCCTTTCCCCAGAATGAATCCGATTGCTCCAGCAGAAGAGCGCGAATCTGTTCTACCGTCCATTTTGGTGTCCAATAGTTTTCACTCATAGTGAAATCATACACCAAATAGTTTTCATTGTCAATGAAAACTATTCTTTCTTTTCCCCCATCACCCTCTCCTCCCTCCTCACCCACGAAAACCGATCCACATCCATCCTCGCCTGCGCACCCAACGCGAGCCTGCGCGATTCATCGCCAAGCAACGACTCAATCTCCAGTCTCCAATTACTAATTCTCTGATTCTCTAATTCTCCAACATTGTGGTCTCGATACGCCCCTCGGCTTTCACTCGGGGCTACTCGACCACCGTTTGATTCGCGCATTTTTACAAACACCGCATTCCCCTCATTCAACACCTCCCGAATCACGGGCAACTCCGCGCACACGATCGCCCGTCCCGCCGCCATGTACTCGAACATCTTCATTGGGTTGATCACCTCGGCAATATCCTGTCCGCTCGATGCCAAAATCGAACGCGAATATGGCATCAGCAACACATCCGCCGCGGCTTGATAGAGCGGGATGTTGCTATGCTCCACAAAACCCGTCATCGTGACGTTCGCAACTCGCGCCTCCTCTAACTTCGATCTCCAAAACGACACTAGGTCGGGCGTCCCGCCGACCCACAAAAAATTCACGCGCGGCATTTGCTGAGCCAACTCGAACAACAACTCCGCACCGCGCCCAGGATAGATGTGACCCGTGAACCCGACGGTGAGTCCCTCAGGCAGATTCAATTGACGACGCGCCTCAGACGGACTCGGCAGGGATTCGTATCGCTCCAACTCGACTCCGTTCGGCGCGACGAGGACCGCTTCATTCTCCAATTTGAGGCTGGTTGACCTCTCTAAGGCTTTTCTCAACGCTGACGTAGTGACCGTCATCGTCTTATTCCCCTTCGCATTCCAAAACTGACGGAGCCACCACGCGCCCATGCGACCTGTCACATCCGCGTGCATTTCGAGGACGACGGGATACTTCATCCACACCCCCAGCGCGGCGGACTGAGGCAGCCATGTGTAAATGAGGTCCGCGCCAAACCTCCGCGCGGCGCGTTGGGCATGGACGATAAAGTCGAGGCGTTTGAGTCCGCTGATGGACGGGAGCAGTTCGAGGGGCGGAGAGAAGCGTACTCCGTAGTGCGTATTGAGTACGTCTTGCGAGACAGTCTGCGTTTCCGCAGGCGCGAACATCCGCGCGTCATGTCCGAGTTGTATCAATGCCTGCGCCACCTTCATCGCCTGAATCGAATTTGCAGTTAATGACGGAATTCGTGAATTGGTTATCAACGCAATCTTCATACCAGTCTCTAATCTCTAGTCTCTGCTCTCTAATCTCTAATCTCTAATTCTCTAATCTTCTTCATCCCTCGCCACGCCATGATCCCCACCGAAGCGACATAATAAAACGACAACAACGCGCCCGCGGCGACGATGCCATAACGCGGCACAAGCACGAACGCCAGCGCGATCTTGACGATGCCGACAATGAGCGTGACCTTGATGGGATATTCGGGCAAGCCGAGCGAAAGCAACAGCGGACGATTCCAGAACAACGAGTAATTGAACGCGAGACCGATCACCAGCGCGATCATCGCGGGATAGGCGGGCAGAAATGTTTCGTTGCCGTAGATTCGAATCATCCATTGACCAAGTAACACGAAGCCGATGGCAATGGCGAAGTTGTACGCGAACGAAAGCGATGTGACCTTGCGCAGAAAATCTTTGAGCCGCGCCCACGCGCTTTGCACCACAAGACGATTGATCTCAGGGAATGTGCTGGCAATGAGCGGATCGGTGACGATGGACAGAAAACTGACCAGCGTGTATGCCAGTTTGTAATAGCCCGCGGCTTCGGGCGTGAGGAAGAACGCCACCCACAACAACTCACTCTCGCGGAAAATTTTGATGATCGTGGCGCTGACGTTGGAACTGAACGCAAAGCGAATTAACTCGCGCCATTCGCTGATGGCGGAAAACGAAACTTGAGACCAACCCACGCCCAAAACGTGTCTCAATTGAATCTGCGCGACGATGAACATGCCCAAGCCAAGGATCGTTTTGCTGAGCAAATAAGCAAAAAGGATGGTTTCAAAACTACCCTTGAAAAAGAACGCCGCGACAATAATCGCTGTTGTGACGATGCTCTGGATCAGGTTGATGTGTCCCTGCCATTTGATTTTTTGCGTTACCTGTAACACACCCAGGGAGGTTTCCGTGTTGAAATTGGCAAGCAACCCAATCGCAAAAACGATGAACATCCATGCCGTGCCTGCGGTTTTCGCGTTGTACATTTCGGCGAGGTTGGCAGTCAACACGACGGCGATAAAAGCAAGCAGTGAAACGACGGCTTCTGTGAGACTGGCGGCTTTCAGCAACGCGGAGGCTTTTGATTTTTCGCCTTGTTCAAGATATGCCCCGCCATATTTCACCACCACCTCGCCCATGCGAAACGAAAAAATGCTGTTGACCGTGGAAGCATACGCCATGATCACGCCGATCAAACCGTAGCCCGCTGGTTCGAGCAAACGTGCCACCAGCGCGCCTTGAATCACGCTCAATGCCAAGGCAATGGTGTTGGCGCTGAAAAGATGAAGGCTGTTGCCGACGACGCGGCGGAAGAGGTTGTCTTCGCGGAGAGAGGTTCGGATTCGTTGAAGCATACGATGGCAAATTGTAATCGTTATGAGCCATTATCGGGATTGAGGAGTCAAGTGAGGCGCGCTAAAAGGACGTGGATGGGTTTCACCACAGGCAGGAAACCCTAAGACACTGTTTCTTAAGTACACGGATTTGACGGATTACACGGTCAACCACGGATTTTAAAATGGTTTTCTCCGTGAAATCCGTGTTATCCGTGTCCAAAAAAAGACTTAAGAAACACTCTCTAACCACTGAGACACGGAAACACAGAGAAACCAATTAAAAAACTCCGTGACTCAGTGTCTCCGTGTTTCAAATATTCACAGATCGTCACTCTCTCGTGATGTGAATCTTTTTCATGGTCAGCGAAAGCCTACAAAATTGAGCGCCCTCAGCGCGGATCAAAAAGTTACCTTCGGCAGTCTTATGATAAGATTTGTCCACGCAATCAAGATAGGAGAAACCGGCTTGATCGCCACCCTTCATTCAAAAACCGTCAAGATCATATTCGTTGCCATCCTGCTTGCAAGCCTGTCCCCCGCGTTCGGAGGACAGCGATTCGTCCACGCGCAGAACGGAGGGATCACATTAAGCGCGGCGGCGGGGTTCGACGGGTATTGCAAAGATAAACGCTGGCTGCCCGTCCGCGTGGAGGTGGAAAACACCGGCCCCGATCTGGATGCGAGCGTGCAAGTCTCCTATCAAAACAGTAGCGGGGGCGTCACTTCCACAACGACCGAAGCGCAACTCCCAACTTCATCGCGCAAAGCCTTCTTTGTATATATTTTCGCCGACGGCTCGCTGAGGGATTTCACGGTCAGCCTATTCGATGGAAAGAAAGTTCTGCAAAAAGTAAAGCTTTCGGCAAACTGCCTTGCCGACACCCTCCTGCTGGTCGGCGTGATCTCCGATACCCCGGCGGCCTTCGATGGGTTGAGCGACATCAATCCGCTGGGCGGGACCTCCCGCGTGGCGCAATTGCGCATTGACGATCTGCCCGAACGCTATCAAGCCTGGCGGGCATTGGACGCGCTCGTCGTCTCGAATGCGGACACCGGCGTTCTGACCGCCGCGCAAAAACAGGCAATGGAATTGTGGCTGAGTTCAGGCGGAAAATTGTTCGTGGCTGGCGGGGCGCAATGGCAGAGGACAACCGCCGGGCTAAACGAATTCCTTCCCGTTGAAATACGATCCACGCGGAATGTGACGGATCTGACCAACCTCAGCGCGTACGTTGAGGATGAGAGTCTGTTGAGTTCGCAGACCACGCTCGCCGTCGGGACGATGCGCGAGGGGGCGCGGGCGTTGGTCGAGGAGGAGGGAGTCCCGATCCTCGCGCGGAAAACGATCGGGTTTGGCGAGGTGTATTATCTGGCGGCGGACCCGTCGGCGAATCCGTTGGTTGGTTGGGCGGGCATGAAAACACTGTACGAGCAATCGCTGGCAACGCGCCCTCCCCTGCCGCCTTGGGCAATCTCAACGTTTGATTCCTCTGGGTATTCAAACCCGGCGGAGCAGGCGCTCGGCGCGATGAAAGAATTGAGTATGCCTTCGATCCTGTACATCTGCGGCTTGCTTGGGTTGTACGTGGTCGTGATGGGTCCGTTGAATTTTCTTGTCCTGCGCCGCACAAAACGCCGCGAACTGGCATGGATGACGATCCCCGCGCTGGTGATCCTTTTTTCGTGCGTGTTCTACGCCACCGGTTTTTCCTTCCGCGGGTTCACTCCCATTATGAACCGTTTGATAGTGGTACAAGCATGGGATGGTGTTCCACAGGCAAATGTCAAAGCGTTGGTCGGGGTGTATTCTCCCGTCCGCGCCGGATATGATGTGACCGCCGCTGAGGGGTTCATGCCTCGCGCGTTTTCAGGCAGTTTTGGCGACTTGCAGGCAGACAATCAATGGGCTGTGCTTCAACAGGATGACTCGATGACCCTGCCGGATACGCGCGTGGAGATCGCCGGCATGAAGGCGCTCATTCTGGAGGGCAGCCTGCCCGCGCTCCCCATCAGCCACACGCTGACGATAGACCTCGGCAAAACTCCGTCATCCGTGACCGGCACAGTGACCAATGCAAGCGAGTTCACTCTCAAGGACGCCATGCTCATTACTCCCGGCGGCTGGAAGGAACTTGGCGATTTGAAACCCGGCGCTTCGACGGATGTGAACCTGTTTCTCACCTCGTCAAGTTCCAGCTTCTATTCCAGCAATGCGGGCAACATTCTGAATTTCAATCCCATCGCCATACAACCCGATGTGGAAGCGGCGCGGCAATATTCCTTTTTGCAAGCCGTTTTATCCAGCAACGATTATTCGTATATGAACGCTGGCAACTGGGGCGTATACCTGATCGGCTGGATGGATCGCTCCGACCTTCCCGTTGGCATTGACGGGCGGCGGTATGATCGGGTGGATACCGTGCTGTACATTCACAGCCTCACGCCTCAACTCAAAACCGAGGGCAGTGTATTAAACCTGCCGTCCGGATTCTTCGCGTGGGAATCGTCCAGTCCGCTGGTTTCGCCATACTCTGCGTTTGAGATTCCAGATGAGGGATACATCCTCCGTTTTAAGCCCGCCATGCCGATACAATTCCGAAGCGTTCAATCGCTCAAACTCATGCTGGTCAGTTCCAACCCCAGCGCGTTGACCGCCTACGCCTGGAATTTTGAGACCGGATCATGGACGCGATTACCAAACGACAAGATGACCATCACCATCTCGAACCCGGATCAGTTTGTGGCGCCCAACGGCGAGGCGCGCATCCGCGTGGTTCAAGATCAATCCACATATACCGAAATTACCTCCACAACTATCACCATGCAGGTGATTCCATGAGCGCGATCATCGAGATCAAAAACCTCAGCAAGAACTTCGCCCGCCGCCCCGCGGTCAGCGACGTGAACCTCTCTGTCGAAAACGGCGAGATCTTCGGCTTGGTCGGTCCCAACGGCGCGGGCAAAACCACCACCATGCGCATGGTCGTCACCCTGCTCCAGCCCGACCGCGGCGAGATTCTTGTGGGCGGACATTCGGTGCGCAAGTTTCCCCGCGAAGTCCGCCGCATGATCGGCTTCATGCCCGATTCGTTCGGCGTGTATAACGACATGACCGTGCAAGAGTACCTCGACTTCTTCGGCGCCTGCTACAAGATTCCCCCCGCCCAGCGCAAGACCCTCCTCAACGACCTGCTTCAACTGGTGGACCTCGCTCACCGCCGCAGCGACATGGTAGACACCCTCTCGCGCGGACTCAAGCAACGCCTCTCCATCGCCCGCGTCCTGATCCACGACCCCAGCATTCTCATCCTCGACGAGCCTGCCTCCGGCTTGGACCCTCGCGCCCGCGTCGAGATCCGGGAACTGTTGCTGGAGATCGCGCGTCTCGGAAAAACGATCATCTTCTCCAGCCACATCCTCGCCGACGTGGCGGAACTCTGCACCCGCGTGGGAATCATGGAAGGCGGCAAACTGGTCGCCCTCGGCGCGCTCAACGAACTGACCGAGAAAGCGATGCCGCATCGTCTGATCCGCGTCGCGTTCCTGAACCAGATCGAGGTCGAGCAGGCGCAGAACGCGCTCGCCGCATTGCCGGGCATCTTCGCCGTCCGCGCGCAGGATGGGCTGGGCAAAGCCGGCTGGCTATCCTTCGAAGCCGAATTCAGCGGCGACGACGCCTCTTTGCAAACGCTTCTCTCCACGTTGGTCTCGCAAGGACTCCCCATCGTCCACTTCAGCGAAGAGACTCAAGACCTCGAAGAGGTCTTCATGCGCGCCACGCGCGGGATCGTTTCGTAGTTGACATCTTATACAAGTGTCTCTTGCTCAGCCACAGAGTCCACAGAGACCTTTGAGAAAACGCTCTTTTTTCTCTGTGTTCTCTGTGGCAAAAAGATTATTGTATAGGTTTGTTGAAGCGCATATAGGAACCGACATGGAATCGACGACCTCCATTCCCGAAGCCCCCAAAAAGATCGAGCGGCAGAGCATTCTCAGCCGCCTGATGGACAACCCGGTCATCCTCAAAGAACTGCGCGGACGGATGCGCGGCGGGCAAGCCTTCGTCCTGCTCACCATCTACCTCGGGCTGATCGCCATGTTCATCCTGTTTGTCTACAGCGTTATCTCCCCGGCTTATTCTTACGCCTTTGACGCAAGCGCCCGCCAGGACGCCGGTAAAGCGATCTTCGGCACGGTGGTCCTACTCGAGCTTTTGCTGGTCAGCTTCATCGCGCCCGGTCTCACCGCCGGGGCGATCACCTCCGAACGCGAACACCAGACCTACGAACTCCTGCGCACCACATTGCTCTCGGCGCGCTCGCTGGTGTTGGGCAAACTCGGCTCCGCCTTTGCCTACATCTTCCTATTGATCCTCACCGCCGTTCCCCTGCAAAGCCTCGCGTTCTTATTGGGCGGCGTGGGCTTGGGCGAATTGATCGTTTCCGAATTGATGCTGGTTGTCACCGCGGTCTTCTTCTGCACGCTGGGCATCTTCTTCTCCAGCCTGCTCAAACGGACGCTCGCCGCCACCGTCAGCTCGTATGCCGCGATCCTCTTTTCATTCCTCGTGATCGTGTTCATCTTCATGCTCATCGCGTACACCGAGGCGCTTTCCTACAACAGCATGCTCGAACAATTCACCGAATACATCCTGGGTATCATCATCTGGGCGCTGGTTAGCACAAATCCCCTCATGGCGGCGATCATCAGCGAAGTGATCCTCGTGGAAGATCAAAACTTGTTCTTTACCACGACACAAATGTTCGGCTCGAACGGACCCGCCTTTCTCCCCTCGCCATGGATCATCTACGTCCTGTTCTATACAGGCTTTACCCTGCTCCTGATCTTCCTCAGCATTCAATTGGTCAAACGCCCCGACCGTTAAACCGATGTCAACCATCTCCGAACTAAACCAGCCCCTCCACGCATGGATTCGCCGCCTGCGAATGCAACGCGCCCTCGCGTGGTCATTGCGCGGCTTCATCGCCGGCATGTTGGCATCGCTCGCCGCCGGATCGTTCATGTTATATCAAGCCAAAATTTTGCGGGCTGAATTTCTCGCGCTCGTCCTCTCGGCATCGCTCCTCGCCGCAATTCTTTTTGGATTGACCGCCGCCCTCTGGCGGATTCGTCCCCTCGACGCCGCCCGCCGCTTCGACCTGCTCTTCCATTTGGACGAACGCGTCAGCACCGCCGTCGAACTGACTCGGCTCCCCAGCCGCATCCCGCCTGAGATTCTTGATCGCCAACTCGCCGACGCCGTGACCGCCGCGCGAAACGTGAATCCGCGCCGCGATCTTCCATTGCGCGCGCAACCCCGCGAAGGACTCATCGCCCTGTTGTCCATCGCGCTGATCGCCCTCGTCTGGTTTCGCGGCGAGGCGATGTTCCAAGCCGCGCAACAGGCGCGCGCCGTCGAACAAGCCGTGCAAGAACAAGTGACTCAGATCGAAGAGATCATCCAACAGATCGAAGCGAACGAGACGTTAACCGAGGAGCAAAAGCAAGCGCTCACCGATCCGCTCAAAGAGGCGCAACAGGCATTGCAGGATAATCCCTCGCTCGAAAATTCCGTATCAACGCTGACGAACACCGGCGAACAATTGCAAGCGCTCTCCGACCCGCAGGCGCAACAGATGGGCGAGGCGTTGAAAGAGGCGGGGAATCAATTGGCGAATCAAAACGGCAGTCCGCTTGAATCGGTGGGAGAGCAATTGGCGCAGGGCAACGCCGTCAACGCCGCGACCGAACTCGCCAACATGGACCTTAGCCAGTTGAGCGCAGAGGAACAGGCGCAACTCGCCGAACAGTTGAGCGCGATGGCAGAGTCGCTTCAATCTACCAATCCTGAATTGGCGAATCAACTGAACCAAGCGGCGGAGGCGTTGCAAAACGGAGATACCGCCTCGGCGCAACAAGCATTGAACCAAGCCGCGCAATCTCTCGCGCAAGCGGGACAGCAAGTCGCCTCGTCGCAAGCCGCAAGCCAGGCGGCGAGTCAACTACAACAAGGCGCGGGGCAGGTGTTGGCGGCGGGCGGAGGTCAGCAGGCGAGTCAAGCGAATCAAGGTGGGCAAAATTCCGCGAATGGCGGCGCAGGCTCAGGGTCCGGAAATGAAGCGGGCGAGTCCCAAAGCGGAAACGAATCGGGCAGTGATCCCATCGCGCAGAACAACGGTCCCGGCGACGGCGGCGAGTCGACGTATGAACAAATTTACGCGCCGCAATTGTTGGGCGGCGAAGGCGGCGAGCAAGTGAATCTGCCGCCGTCGAATCAAGGCGGCGATGTGATCGGACAGGGACCGACGACGCCGGGCGAGCCCGGCGCAAGCACGGTTCCGTATAACGAAGTTTTTTCGCAGTATGAGCAGGTCAATAACGAGGCGATTGAAAGCGGCGCGGTGCCGCCGTCGTTCATTCAGATCGTGAAAAATTATTTTGATTCGTTGAAACCGTAAGACAAAATTAATTTTGTCGTACATGGAGAGACCATGAACTTAACCGTTGACCAATTCCGCGCGCGCGCTGAAGCCATCGAAACCGAGGTGGGACGAGTCATCGTCGGGCAAAGCGATGTGGTGCGGCATGTGTTGGTGAGCATCCTCGCGGGCGGACATGTTCTGCTTGAAGGTGTGCCGGGACTCGGCAAGACGATGCTCATCCGCACGCTGGGCGATGTGTTGGATCTGAAATTTTCGCGCATCCAATTCACGCCCGACATGATGCCCGCCGACATTATCGGCACGGAGATCCTCAGCGATCAAAACGGCCAGCGCGAGTTTCGTTTCCGACACGGCCCGTTGTTCGCCAATTTGATTCTGGCGGACGAGATCAACCGCGCCACGCCGAAGACTCAATCCGCGCTGCTCGAAGCCATGCAAGAAACTTCGGTGACGGCGGCGCAACAGACCTATCGCCTCGATGAACCGTTCTTCGTGATGGCGACTCAAAATCCGCTGGAGATGGAGGGAACGTATCCGCTGCCCGAAGCGCAACTGGATCGTTTCTTTTTCAAGGTCAATGTGAATATGCCGAACGTGAATGAGATGGTCGAGATCATGGATCGCACAACCGGCAAAGAGTCCCCGTCGGCGAATAAGGTCGTCAGCGGCGCGGAGATTTTGCAAATGCGCGAACTGGCGCGCGGCGTGCCGATGGCGTCGCACGTCAAGGATTTTGTCGCGCGTTTGGTGCTCGCCACCCATCCCGAAGACCCGAACGGTTCGCCGCTGGTAAAACAATTTGCGCGTTACGGGGTCTCGCCGCGTGGCGCGCAGGCGTTGGCGTTAGGCGCGAAAGTGACCGCGCTCTTGAACGGCCGCTTCAACGTTGCCTTCGACGATATCAAAGCCGTCGCCCCCGCCGCGCTGAGGCATCGTCTGTTGTTGAACTTCGACGGCTTGGCAGAGGGCGTGAAGACGGATGATGTGATTAATGAACTGTTGAGCAGTGTGGCAGTTCAGGTTTGATATCTACCCGGTGGTCGAGTAGTCCTGAGCGAAGCCGCCGCGCTGAGCCTGTCGAAGCGGTAGCGAAGTCGAAGGACGTATCGAGACCACCAAGCCGTAAGATAATCTTGTTGCAAAAGTTTGTATGCGCACCTGTGGTTTCGATACGCTCCTCACTTCGTTCGTCGCTACTCAACCACCGAATTGGAATCAAACAAACTGTCCACTTTCTTCTTTCTTTTCATACTTCATCCTTCATCATTCATCCTTCTGAATTTTTATGCTCTTCGACGAGACAACCCTCCGCAAGTTGAACCAACTCACCCTCGTCGCCTCGCGCGTGCGCAGTGGCGCGATGAAAGGCGAGCGGCGTTCCTCGCGGCGCGGCTCCAGCGTCGAGTTTGCCGACTATCGCAATTACGCGCCCGGCGACGACCTGCGCCGACTCGACTGGAACATCTACGCGCGGCTTGAGCGTCCGTTTATCAAATTGCTCGAAGAGGAAGAAGATTTAGCCGTTCATATTTTGATCGACGGGTCGCAATCCATGGATTGGGGCGAGGGCGATGAAAATAAATTCCAATACGCGCTGAAACTTGCGGCGGGACTCGGCGCGATCACGCTCGCGTCCGGCGATGTGCTGACCGTTGGATTTCTACAACACGGCAAAGTTGATGCGGAGTTCGGTCCCTCGCGCGGAGGCGCCTCGCTTGCGCGTTTATTCCGCTTCCTTGAAAACCTTCAACCGGAAGGCGAAACGAATCTCAACCGCGCCATGCGCGACTATTCCATCCTCCCGCGCCGCGCGGGACTCGTCATCCTCCTCTCCGACCTCTTTGCAAACGACGGCTACGAAACAGGTCTGCGCCAGCTCATGGGACGCGGGCACGAAGCCGCGCTGGTGCACGTCCTCGCGCCCGACGAACTCGATCCGCCGCTCGCGGGCGATCTTCAACTCGTGGACGTCGAAACGAATCAAACACAAGACGTCTCGCTCGACGGCGGCTTGCGCGAACGCTACCGAACCCGCGCCCGCGCATGGATCCAATCCACGCAGACCGAGTGCCGCAAGCGCAACATCCGCTATCTCGATGCGATCACGAATCAAACGTGGGACCACATCCTGCTCCTCGAAATGAGAAGGGTGGGGTTCGTAAAATGATTCAAACACAAAGGACACGAAGAGCACAAAGGAATTTAAAAGGAATCCTTCGTGACCGTTGTGTCCTTCGTGGTTAAAAATTCTTATGCAACTCCTCACCCCCCTCGCCCTCACCCTCGCCGCGCTTGCCATTCCCATCATTCTCCTTTACATGCTCAAACTGCGCCGCAAGCAGGAGAGGGTCTCATCCACCTTTCTCTGGCGCCAACTCCTGCGAGAACAACAAGCCAACGCGCCATGGCAAAAACTCAAACGCAACCTCCTGCTCCTCCTGCAACTCCTCATCCTCGCCGCGCTCGTCTTTGCCCTCGCCCGCCCCGCGCTGCAAGTCCCCGTCGTCGCCAGCGGATCGGTGATCGTCCTGCTCGACGCCTCCGCTTCGATGAACTCAGTGGATGTGAACCCAACCCGCTTCGACTCGGCGCGCGACTCCGTCCTCGACCTCATCAACGGACTCTCCCCCGCTTCTTCCCTGACGTTGATTCTGGTCGCCGAGAAGCCCCAAACTTTGATCGCCGCCGAAACCGACAAAACCCTCCTGAGGCAAGCGCTCAATAACGCGCAAGCGACTCAAGGTTCCGCCGATTGGGAATCGGCATTTGCGCTTGCGGCAGGCGCGGGAGGCAACTCAACCATCGTGATCGTCTCAGACGGCGGCTTGCCCGAAAGCGGACTCCCCTCTTTGCCCGGCGAGCTCCGCTTCATTCCCGTCGGCGAATCGCAAAACAATCTCGCTATCACCGCGTTGGCGTTGCGACCCGCGCAAAAATCCCCGCAGTTGTTCGCCGAAATCACCAACTACGATTCATCCGACCGCAACGTTTTACTCTCCATTTATTTCAACGATCAACTCATCGATGCGCGTCAACTCTCCTTGTCTGCAAATTCTCGCGAAAGCCTCACCCTCGACAATCTCTCCAACGACAGCGGCATCTATAAAGCGACCATCACAATCCCCAATTCTTCCAATTCTCTAAATTCTCTCAATCCTTCCAACTCTCAAAGTTCCCAAAACTCCCTCGATTCGCTTCCCCTCGACAACACCGCCTTCGCCGTTTTCCAATCCTCCAATTCTCGCCGCGTCCTGCTCGTCTCAAAAGGGAATTTGTTCCTCGAGCAGTTGCTCGCTTCACTGCCCGGCATTCAACCCTTCCGCGCATTGCCCGCCGCAGACGGGACGGTTCAGATTCCCAACGACCCGTTCGATCTCTACATCTTCGACGGCATTATTCCTCCCGAATTGCCGAATGCGAATCTGCTGTTCATCAATCCATCGTCCAATCCGTTCTTTGAAGTCGGCGGCGCGTATAACGAATTCAAGAATATGCAAGTGACGGAACATGCGCTCACCAATTTCGTGGACTGGAGCAACGTCCACATCCTGCAAGCGAAACTTGTCGAGACCCCCGCATGGGCTGAGACATTGATCGAATCCGACGCGGGTCCGCTCGTGTTTGCGGGCGAGACGAAAGGTCAACGCATCGCCGCGCTCGCCTTCGACTTGAAAGAAAGCGACCTCCCGCTCCAGATCGCCTACCCGATTCTCTTTTCCAACTTGATCAACTACCTCGCGCCGCCCAGCGCCTTCGACGCGACTCAATCGTTGGAACCCGGTCAAAGCCTGTCCATCCTGCCGCAATCGAATGTGGACCGCATCGTCGTCGCGTCGCCGTCGAATCAGGCGTATACCCTCCCGCTCGATCAACCGACCTTCACCCAAACCGACGAACTCGGCTACTACGCGGTCAACTTCATCTCCGGCGATTCCAATCGCGTCGAATATTTTGCCGTCAATCTTTTCGACGAAAGCGAATCGAACATTCAGCCAAGAGATTCGATTCAAATCGGGCGTTCGACCGTCACGCCCACCGTCGCGCAACAGATCGGTCAACGCGAGTTGTGGACCTGGCTCGCCGCGCTCGCGTTGCTCGTCCTGATGATCGAATGGCAGGTGTTTCATAGAAAACAAATACCGTCATTGCTTATCTTTAAAAGCAATTTGGACGCAGATAAACGCTGAGGACGCAGATTTTTTTGATTTGGAGGAAGAATGAACAAGAAACCCGTTTATAGCGCATCACTTTACAAACACTCAGACCTGACTGAGAAGATTATTGCCGCGTTCTATGCTGTTTATTCCGCGCTGGGATACGGTTTCCTCGAGAATGTTTATGTCAAAGCGTTGCTGATTGAGCTGACCCGCAAAGGCTTGCAAGTGAGGGACGAATTCCCAATTCGGGTTTTCTATCTAGGTCAACTCGTTGGCGAATACTATGCTGATATTATCGTCAATGAATTGGTTATTTTGGAAATCAAAGCAGGCAAGGCTTTGGCTGCGGAGCATGAGGCGCAACTGCTTAACTATCTGAAGGCGACACCCTACGAAGTTGGTTTACTGCTCAACTTTGGACCGAAACCTGAAACCAAACGCCGCTCCTTCGACAACATGCGGAAGGAATGGTGGCTCGCCCAACACAAATCCGAATCCCAAAAATAGGATCAGCGTTCATCTGCGTTCATCTGCGTCCCAAAAGGTTTAATGCGCTTCACATCCCCTCTCTTCCTCCTCCTTCTCCTCCTCGTGCCGCTCGCGGTGTGGATGGGCAAACCAGCCAAAGGTCCGGGGCGGACGCGCGAGATCGTCTCGTTGATCGTGCGCGTGGTCATCATCCTGTGTCTTGTCTTGTCACTCGCGGGACTCGAGATCGTCCAGCGCGGCGACGCGCTCGCCGTTGTGTTTTTGGTGGACGTGTCCGACTCGATGCCGCCGCAGGCGATCACCGCCGAAGTGGGATATGTGCAAGACGCGCTCAAGGCGATGGGACCCGACGACCAGTCCGCGGTTGTGTTGTTCGGCGCGGACGCGTTGGTCGAACGGCAAATGTCGGCCGCGAAGGAGTTGAGCGTGTTCACCTCCGCCCCGGTCACCAACCAGACGAATCTCGAAGAGGCAATTCAACTCGGCTTGGCGTTGTTCCCCTCGGGCTACGCCAAACGGATGGTGATTCTCTCCGACGGAGCGCAGACCAGCGGCGACGCGCTCGAAGCGGCGAAGTTCGCGGTTGCGTCCGATGTGCAGATGGTGGTTGTGCCGATCGTCGCGCAACGCGGCGCGGAGGTATCGGTTCAAAACGTGGACGCGCCGACGCGCTTGCGGCCGGGCGAACAGTTCGATCTCACCGTTACTTTGCAAGCGAACGAACCGACTCGCGCCACCGTGCGCGTGTTGGGCGGAAGCGAAATTTTATATGAAGGCGAGTACGACCTTCGGCGCGGAACGCAATCGTTGAGCCTGCCGCTGGTCGCGGGCGAGCCGGGCTTTGTCAATTATCAAGTGCAGATCGCCGCGACGGATGACGGCTTCTATCAAAACAACCAACTCGACGCGTTCTCTCAAGTGGAAGGCCCGCCGCGCATTTTGCTGGTCGCGCCGCCCGCAGGCGAGACGTTGCCCGGCGGCGAGGCTCGTCCCGATGAATTCTCCGCGTTATTGAGCGCGTTGGAATCGGCTGACTTTCAAGTGAATGTCGTCGCGCCGAATCGTTTGCCGTCGGACTTGCCGTCGCTGGCGCAATATGATTCGGTCGTGCTGGTAGACGTCCCAGCCCGCGCGCTCGGCAACAACCAAATGGAAAATTTGCAAAGTTATGTGCATGACCTCGGCGGCGGCTTGGTCGCTGTGGGCGGACCCACCTCCTACGGCGTGGGCGGATATTTCCAGACCCCGCTCGAAGAAACGTTGCCGGTGGACATGCAGATCAAAGACGAAAAACGCCGCCCCAATTTGGGAATCGTTTTCATCATTGACCACTCCGGCAGTATGGAGGAAACCAGCGGCGGCGTGACCAAACTCGAACTCGCCAAAGAAGCCGCGGCGCGTTCGATCGATTTCCTCTTCCCCACCGACCGCGTTGGCGTGATCGCGTTCGACGATTCCGCTTCGTGGGTTGTGCCGATGACCGAACTCAGCGACCCCGGCGCAGTGGTCAGCGCCATCGGTTCGATTCGCGGCGGCGGCGGAACGGACATCATGGCGGGTGTGCGAGCCATGTCTGAAGTTCTGCCCGATGATCTCGCCAAAGTGAAGCACGTCATCCTGCTCACGGACGGCGGCGCGGACCCGACGGGCATCCCCGAACTTGTGCAAAAACTGTACGAAGAAAACAACATCACGCTTTCGACCGTCGGCGTGGGCAACGATGCCGCGCCGTTCCTCGAAGACCTCGCCGAGGCAGGCGGCGGTCGTTATCATTTCACCAACGACGCGAACAGCATCCCCAGCATCTTCACCGAGGAAGTGTCGCTCGCCACGCGCGCGTATCTTGTCGAAGAGCCGTTCTTCCCCGCGCTCGCCAACTCCTCGCCGATCCTTTCGGGCATCAATGAAATCCCGCGCCTGTATGGGTATGTGGCGTCGAGTCCCAAAGACCTCGCGCAGGTGATTCTCAAGTCCGACAAGGACGACCCGATCCTCGCGTCGTGGCAATATGGTCTGGGTCGCGCTGTCGCGTTCACCTCCGACGCCACCGGGCGTTGGGCGCGCGATTGGCTCGCGTCGGATAACTTCGCAAAGTTTTGGGTGCAGGTCGTTCGCTCCACCATCGGCAACCCAACCGACAACGCGCTCGCCACGGACATCGAACTCACCGATGGGCAGGCGCGCATCACCCTCGACGCGCAGACTCCCAGCGGCGAATTTATCAACGGCTACGCGGTAAGCGCCAACATCGTGGCGCCGAACGGCGAGACCAACTCGCTGACGTTGAGGCAGGTCGCCCCCGGTCGGTACGAAGCGTTCTTCGATCCGAAAGAGGAAGGCGTCTACTTAATTCGGCTCGCGGGGATGTCGGCTAGTCAAACCGATTCCTTCGCCGAGACGACGGGCTGGGCGCTGTCGTACTCGCCCGAGTACAAACGCCTCGATCCGGACCCCGACCTGCTTCTCCGTCTTGCGGCTTTATCGAACGGGGAGGTCGCCACGTCGAACCCCGCGGATGTTTTTCTCCACAATCTCGACGCGACTCGCGCCTCGCGTCCGATCTGGCACTGGCTGATTCTGCTCGCCGTGTTGTTACTGCCCTTCGACATCGCCTCGCGCCGACTCATCATCACCAAACAGGATGTTTCAAACGGGCGAGCGTTGCTGATGAAGCGACTCGGTCTTGGTCAGCCGCGCGTGTTGACGACTCCTCAACCATCGCCGCGCATGGAAGCCTTGCTCAAAGCCAAAGACCGCGTTGCCGAGTCTGCGAAACGCGCGGAGGCAACGCCTGTTGAATTGAAAGAAGCGCAACCTTCAGAGAAAACGATTCAATCGGTGGAACAAGTTAAAGAGATAGACACAAAACATCCCCCGGCAGATGCCGCCGCATCCACAACCGCATCCCTGCTTGCTAGAAAAAACGCGCTCAAAAATAAACGGAAGTGACACCGTACAGCAAAGTTCACTTTGCTTTTTACAAAATGACGGATCCCCCGTAATTAACGGAAAAAAACCTCACCACGAAGGCTTTCACTGAGTTTATCGAAGCGACACAAAGGGGAAAAGGAACCGGATTCCTTGTGTTTTCCTTTGTGACCGTCGTGTCCTTTGTGTTTGAAAAGGTTTCTCGTTAAAAACGGTAGAGCCAAAACGACAAAGTGAACTTTGTCGTACTGCGCAACTACGGCGTGAGAATTTCCTTCGCCCACTCGCGCTCGGCGTTGTACCACTCAACGAGTTTTTGCACGCCTGCGCGCATGTTGAACTGCGGCTCCCAACCGAGCAACTCGCCCGCCTTCGTCACATCGGCTTGATTCGTGAACATATCCGCCGGGTTGGGCGGACCGTATTGCACGACCGCTTTTTTGCCGATCACATCTTCCATGATCCCGATCAACTCATTGATGGTGACGACCTCATGCCCGCCGATGTTGATGATCTCGAAGCCAAGCGGTTTCAGCGCAAGGATCGTGCCGCGCGCGATGTCGTCAATGTACGTGAAGCCGCGCGATTGAGTCCCGTCTCCGTTCACACGGACGGGTTTGCCTTCGCTGATCCACTGCGCGAACCGCAGATGCGCAAGGTCGGGTCTGCCCGCGGGACCGTAGACGGTGAAAAAGCGCAGGATGCTGACATCTATCCCGTAGAGGTGATGATACGCGTGACACATCGCCTCGGCTCCCTTTTTGCTTGCCGCGTACGGCTGGAGCGGTTCACTGCTGTCAGCCGATTCGGGCGTGGGGTACACCGGGTCCTCGCCATAGATGCTCGAGGTGGACGCAACGACAAACTTTTTGATCCCGTTCTCTTTGCACAATTCCAGCATGTTCAAGGTGCCGATCATGTTTGTCTCGACGAACACCCAGGGATTATCCACGCTTGCTCGCACGCCCGCTCGCGCCGCGAGGTTGATGACCGCATCGAATGCCTCGCCTTTGAACTTCTCGATGATGGACCGATCCGCCACATCACATTTGTGGAAGGTGAATCCCTTAAACGCCTGCAACTTCTTCAGGCGGTACTCCTTGATGCGCGGATCGTACGCGTCGTTCATATTATCCACGCCGACGACGGTGTGACCATCTTGAAGCAATAACTCCGCCGTCCGCGCGGCGATGAAGCCTGCTATGCCTGTGATTAAGTAGTTTGACATGTAAATCCTATTTTATGTATGCTCGGTGGTCGAGTAGTCCTGAGCGAAGCGTGGCGGAGACGAAGGACGTACCGAGACCACCACGCCGTAAAGCAATTTCTGTTGCAAAAATTCTTTTGAATACTGGTGGTTTCGATACGTCCCGCGAATTGCACGCGGGACTACTCAACCACCGAGGTATTTATAACCTTACAACCTTCTCATTTCCTTTTGATATTTTTCTCGTTGCATTTCTACTATCAAAAACAAATTTCGCCGCATGGACAATCGCATCGTAGTCATACGCCTTGTGATTCGTGATGATGACCACCGCATCCGCATCGTTCACCGAGGACATCATGTCCTTCACACTGTCCATGTGCCAGCCATCGGTCTCGTGGTGGATGTGAGGAATGTACGGGTCGTGATATTCCACGTTCGCGCCTTTGTTTTGTAGCAAGCCAATCACATCCAGCGCGGGCGATTCGCGGACGTCGCTCACGTCGGGTTTGTACGCCACGCCGAGGACGAGAATCTTCGATCCCTTCAACGCTTTGCTTTTGTCGTTCAACGCGTCCATGATTCGTTCGACAACGTAACGCGGCATGTTCGTGTTGATCTCAGACGCCAACTCGATGAAACGCGCGTTGTAATTGAACGATTTCATCTTCCACGAAAGATACAGCGGATCAATCGGGATGCAATGCCCGCCCAAGCCGGGACCCGGCGTAAATTTCATGAAGCCGAACGGTTTGGTCGCCGCCGCGTCGATCACCTCCCACACATCCACGCCGAGACGTTCGCACATCATCGCCAGCTCGTTGACCAGTCCAATGTTGATCATGCGGAACGTGTTTTCGAGCAGTTTCGCCATCTCCGCCGCTTCGGCAGACGAGACGCGATGCACGATATCAATCGCGCCTTCGTACCAAGCCGTCGCTACTTCGCCGCACGCTTCGGTGATTCCGCCCATCACTTTCGGAGTGTTCTTCGTTGTGAAATCTTGCCGACCGGGGTCAACGCGTTCGGGAGAGAACGCAAGGAAGAAATCTTCGCCTACTTTGAGTCCATTTTCATGGCTGAGTTTTAGAAGCAACAACTCGCGCGTTGTGCCGGGATAGGTCGTGGACTGCAACACGACCACCATGCCCTTGTGCATGTACTTCGACAACTCGTCCGCGGCGGAGATGATGAACGACATATCCGGGTCGCCCGTCTGACGGAGCGGAGTCGGCACGCAAATGCTGACCGCGTCCACTTCTTTCAACACGGAGAAATCCGTCGTCGCGGCGAGATGACCGGACTTCACCAACGCCGCAACCGACTCGCTCTTCACGTCGGGGATGTAGGAAATGCCGCCCTGTAGCGAATCAACTTTCCCTGCGTCGGGATCGATACCCGTCACCTTGAATCCCGCCTCCGCGAAAACAACCGCGAGGGGGAGTCCCACATAGCCGAGTCCAAGAATCGCAACACGGGCATTCTTATTTTTTAGTTTTGTAATCAGATCATCTTTCAACATTATTTCCTCAAACTCCCCTCTCCCGCCGGGAGAGGGGCTGGGGGTGAGGTCAAAACATACTCAACTGCTTCGGGTCATCTTCTTGCGGCTCTTTCATTTTTTGCACCGGCGCAGATTTTCCCAAGCCCTTGCGAGCCTGTTCCAACAACTCAGGCAGTTTTGCGAAGTCAGCCAGGATCGCGGGCTTGAGCGCGGCTTGATGCAGCGCCGCGGCGGGATGGAACATGGCAATTACATAACGGTCGCCGACCTTGCGCATCTGCCCATGCACCGCGCTGATCTTCGCGCCGGGAAAAAACTTGTTCATCGAAAAGCGACCGAGCGTGACGATGATACTGGGATCAATCGCTTGAATTTGACGTTCGAGATATTCGTTGCACGCGGCGAGTTCATCGGGTTGCGGATCGCGGTTTTCGGGCGGGCGGCATTTTACCACGTTGCCGATCCACACATCCGCGCGAGTCACTCCCGCTTGCGCGAGGAGCTGGTCGAGAAACTTCCCCGCCGCGCCCACGAACGGACGTCCCTGCTCGTTTTCGTGAAAGCCCGGTCCCTCGCCGATGAACATGATCTCGGCGGTGGCAGGTCCCTCGCCGGGCACAGACTTCTTGCGCGAATGATGTAACGCGCAGTTCGTACACACGGTCACTTCTTTGGCAATTTGAGCAAGGGTTTCTTCAGCGGTCATAAGTTCTCCAATAACGGTTCAAGGTCGCGCGTCAAAGGTCGCAGGTCGAAAAAAGATTGACCTTCGACCTTTGACTTTCAACTTTCGACTTTCAACCTTCAACTTTCAACCTTCCAACTTATATAACGTCATCAAAATCGCATCTTCATTATTATCGCGGTAATAACGCGGACGGCGTCCCGATTCTTCAAAACCGAATTTACGATACATGGCTTGCGCCGCAGAGTTGCTCGCGCGCACTTCCAACACCGAAGTCAACGCGCCTTCGTTCATCATGGATTGCAACGTGTGAACCAACAACTTGCTCGCGATTCCCTGCCGACGAAAATCGGGATGCGTGGCAATCGTCGCAATGTGCGCTTCGTCCACCAACAACCACGCGACGATCGCGCCGATGACTTTCCCATCTTCCTCCGCCACCCACGCGCGCGACGCGGGGTTATCCGTGATCTCGAATCGAAACGAACGTTCGGGCCACGGCAAACTGAACGAGACTTTGTCAATCGCAACAACTTGCGCGAGATCGTCGAGGGTCATGCGGCGGATGTTCATAGTTCAATCGGCGCGGCGGTGTGCAGATAGATCGGCGCGAGCGACGCCGCGTCGTCCACATCGCCGTTTTGAAAACGCGCCCACGCGAGTTTTGCCAACATCGCGGGCTTGCGTTGTGAATTTTCAGGCGAAGTCAATTGCGCATTTTTATTTGATTCAATTTTTTGACGAACTTCGCCCGTGAACTCTCCGCACACTAGCGAGGGACTCGCCACTTCATCCTTCAACGCCTCCGCCGACACGACTCTTGCCGGACCTTCAGCCTGCCACACACCCTCGACATTTTTATACCACCCCAGAGCATACCGCCCACGCCCGGCGCCAATCGCCACCGCCAGCGGAAGATTCGACTCGGCTTGCGCGCGCGCGAGAATGTCGAGAGTCGGAATCCCAATGAGGGGAATGTTCCGCGCAAAGACAATCCCTTTTGCCAGAGCGAGACCAACCCGCAAACTTGTAAATGAACCGGGACCGATGGCAACGCCAAGCGCGGTAATGTCTTTCATTGTTAAGTTACAACTCGCCAACAGATCTTGAATCGCCGGCGCGAGTTCAATCGTGTGATGTTGACTGCTCCGCCACGCGCGTTCACCGCGGACTTGTTCCCCATCATAGATCGCCAGTCCCATCCATTCATTGGACGTATCCACAGCTAGCAACATCACTTGCCTCCGCGGATCAGATCGAGCAGGGTTTCGTATCGCTTGCCGCGCGCGATGAATTTCATTTCGCGTTCTTCTTCGCCTGATTGAACAAACTCCACCCACAAACGTTCGTCCGGAATGAGGCTTTGCATCCGCTCGGGCCACTCGACGATCAGCGCGCCTTCCGCGAGCATCGAGTCGAGGTCGAGCTCCTCAGCCTCCCCCGTCGAGTCGAGGCGGTAGGCGTCCATGTGAAAGAGATGACTCCCATCCGCGCGGCGATACATGTTGACCAAAATAAACGTGGGACTGGAAACCGAATCGAGCGAACCCCATCCCTGCGCGATGCCTTGCACGAAAGTCGTTTTGCCCGCGCCGAGTTCGCCTTGCAAACAAAGCATATCGCCAAGTTGCAACGCTCTGCCAAGACGTTCGCCCAGTTGGCGCGTCTGTTCGGGGTTGTTGCTTTTCACTTCAAGTGTGCGTGAATCAATTGCAAACATCGAAGAAATTATACCGTGTGGAAAGTAGACAAGTAAACACGGAAACAGGTAGACACGTGTTTACTTGTCTACCTGTCTACTTCTGTACTTGCTTGATTTTCATCCCCAACATCTTGCCAATCGTTCTCGCAATCACGCGCGCCGCTTCAGGTCTTCCGGCGCGGCGGCAGTTTTCGATCACCTTCTGCTTTTCTGCGGGACGTGAGACCCAACGTGTGAGCGCGCGGACGACATCTTGCGGTTTCGGCGCCCACACGCCCGCGCCTTCCTCTTCCACAAATGTGACGTTGCCATCCTCCTGCCCGGGAAGTTTGGAATATAGGATGATCGGCAATTCCGCGTTGAGCGCTTCGGCGATGGTGCCGGGACCAGCCTTCGTCACGATGAAATCGGAGGCGCGCATGAAATCGGGCATGTCGCGTGTGAAGCCGTAGATGAATGTTGGGTTCTCCCACATCTCTGCTTCGAGAGTCGCTTTCAGGCGTTGATTCCGCCCACACACGATGACCAGCCCCACGTCCAGACCTGAAGCGTCTATCGCGCGCGCGGTCTTCGCCAGAGGTCCCATCCCCTCGCCGCCGCCGACGAGTAGCACGATGGGCTTGTCGAGAGTCCAGCCGAGTTTTTTTCGCAGTGTGCTTTTACGTCCGAGCGGTTTGCAATACTTATCCGCCACCGGCAAACCCACCACGCGAACTTTTTCGGGCGGCATGTTGAAGCGGATCGCGTTGTCGTATGCCTGCTTTGTGGGGACGAGGATCAGGTCGGCGCGTTTGTCGTACCAGAGCGCGTGCGTGGTGACCATGTCGGTGACAACGTTGATGAACGGCGGGCGGTCTTTGCCGAGCGCGCGCAAGGCGAATGTGTTTGCAAACGGATGCACGGTGACGATGAGATCGGCGGGATGTTGACGCACGAGCGCCTTTGCCCCGCGGCTGGCAATGGGCCATGTGGTGGCGGTGATCACACGCGCTTGAGCGCGTCCGTCGGTGGCGTAAAAACTTGCCTGCCATAAACGCGGGGCTTTGACCATGTATGGATACATCTCGCCGACGCGGTTGAACGGAGGCGGGGCGTAATCTTTGAAAAAGTCCACCATCTCGGTGGTCACGTTGTTTTTGTATTCAAGGTGAACGGCTTCGATGATGGCTTCCGCCGCGGAGCGATGCCCGCCGCCAGTATCGGAAAAATAAAAGACGATATGCGGTTTTCTAGGATTCGGTTTTTTCGATGTCATCATGCTTTGTCAGGTTCGCTTTCATTCTCTTTGCCAGTTCGCGCCGGGTGAGCAGAACGCGCCGACCACAGCCTTTGCACTCCAAGCCAATATCCGCGCCAAGACGCGTGACTATCCATTCGTAGGAGCCGCAGGGATGTTGCTTGCGGAGTTGGAGGTGGTCGTTGATGCGGAGGTTGGGGAGCATGGGGAGGATTGGTAATTGGTAATTGAGAGAGGGGAGAATTAGAGGATTAGAGGATTAGATGGTTGAGATTAGAGATTAGAGATTGGAGATTAGAGATTGGAGATTAGAGATTGGAGACTTGGATTGGGGAACATTATAAATGAATCGTGATAAACTTCGGCTGAGATTTGACTGCGGAGAATCGGATGACAAAACACGAAACCTACGCTGTAGATATTGCGGGACTAAAACGCGAACTACCCCTGTTCGAGATCAAGCCGGGGTTGAAGATCGCGATCCTCAACATCCTTGGGGATACTGAGTTGGTGCAGGCTTCCGCGAGGGAACTGGCGAAGAAGTTAGCCGATAAACAATACGATGCGCTGGTGACTGCGGAGGCGAAGTCCATTCCGCTAGCGTATGCGCTTTCGGTGGAAACAAAAAAGCCTTACGTGGTGTTACGCAAGGCGTATAAACTCTACATGGGCGACGCGCTCAAAGCCGAGACGCTATCCATCACCACCGGTCAACCGCAGACGTTGATCCTGGACGAGAAAGACCGCGAGTTGGTGAAGGGCAAGAAGGTCATTATTGTGGACGATGTGATCAGCACGGGGTCAACGCTTCAGGGGATGCGGATGATCCTCGACAAGGCTGGCTCTACCGTTGTGGCAGAGACGGCGATCCTCACCGAAGGCGACCGCGCCGAGTGGATGCACATCATTTCACTGGGGCATTTGCCGCTGTTTACGGAGTAACGTACACAAGTATACAGGTGGACAAGTAAACAGGGCTGGAAGTCGCAAAGACTTTCCAGCCTTGTTTTATTTCTATGTATCCGTGTTTACTTGTTTCCTTGTTTACGTATCTACGTGTTTCCTTGTTTACGCCGTCTTCCCTTTTTACCACCCACAATTAACCGCATCTTCCCCTCCCTCTTCATCTTCTTGATCGCGCGTTCGCGTTTCATGGCGGAGGTTCGATCCGCTTGTTCCTCCACGTACACCAACTTCACAGGGAGGCGCATCCGCGTATATTTCGCGCCGCGTCCTGTGTTGTGGACGGCGACGCGCTTTTCGGGGTCAATCGCCCAGCCTGTGTAAAACGTCCCATCGGCGCATTCGACGATATAACAAAAACAGACGCTCACCTAACTACCCCGACACTTTCCTTTTTTGGGCGCTGACCGCGAAGCGCGCTGAAAACGCTGATAAAAACTTTTTTTCGCCCGTTGTTTGAAAAATCAGCGTTTTTCTGCGTCCTATTTTTAAAACTGTCAGGTAGGTAGACGCTCACTTTTTATTTTTATTGCGCCCGAACAAATTGCCCATAAACAACTGGTTCATACGCGCGCCCAGCGTGACCGAATCCATGTCGGATTGTTGCGCGCCCTGCCAGTCTGCGCGCGCGCGTTCCTGGATCCAACGGTCTCGCGCCTTGACGGCGTTTTCAAGATAGGATGAAACCTCCGCTTCATTCCCATTCTGGATCTGGTCGCGCAACTTCTGCAAAGACGCCATGTACGCGTCTAACATGCGGACTGTGTTCTCGCGGTTTGACAGCGCGGCATCTCGCAGTGACTTCACTTCGTCGTGATACGCGATCCCCGAAGTGACCGACGCATACGGGCGCGCGGCTACCTTGCGCGCTTCGGTCCAGCCGGGTTGGCTCACTGTGGCATCGAGGAGCGCCGCCGCCGCCAATTGCGGCAACACGTGCGTGGACGCCAGCAACCCATCCGCCTCGACTGAATCGGTGAACATCACTTGCGCGCCTAACAGGCGGACGAGATTGCTCGCCAGGTCTAGCGCTTCGCTGGGCGTGCCGGCCGGCGCGTTGACAAGAAACAACCCATCTTTGAAGAGGTCGGCGCGGGCAGAGTCCACACCGAGTTCGATGCCGTGCAGGTAATTTGACCCCGCGGCGGGTGAAAGCCCCACGTAATAGCGTCCTTGTGGAATCAACTGTCCCACCCACGAGGCAACCTCTCCCTTGGCGGGAGCCGTATCGAGAATCACCGTCCCCTCTTGAACGTCTTGAGCAATATATCCAAGCGTGTCGCGTATTTCGCTCAGCGGCATGCTGAGCACAACGATATTCGCATTGCTGACTGAAGAGGGCAAGTTGACCTTGATTTCGTCCACCGCGCCAGCCTTTTGTGAAAGGCGCGCAATCTCGTAATCTTTATCATGCCCGACTCGTTTGATATTTTTTTGGTTGGCGAGAGCCAGCCCGATGGAACTCCCCACCTGCCCCAAACCGAGAATGGTGATTTGAACTGTCATCTTGACCTCTTGGATTGAATTCGATGGAATATTATAACGGCAGTTCCCATAGCCTGCCCGTTAAAGTGCGAGAACCGCGGACGCCGACCGCGGTTCCCTACGAAAGGAGGAGAAGAGAAATCACCTTACGGGGTCTAATTTATCATAGTCGACTCAATCGTGCTTGACGCCAAACCTACGATTACCCTACGATTACCCAACGCCAAAAAAGGGTTTGTGACGGAGGGCGCGGTCTTTTCCGTTGGCTTTTTGAGCTGTAGGACTTACGCAGTTGAACCTGTTGCGCCGTAGTTGCACTGCGGCGGCGGCAGTACAACTGCCCGCCAACTGCGTAAGTCCTGAGATGTTAAATCCCGCTTTTACATGTCGCGCGTTTGCTCCGCAATCAGGAGCTCTCGAAAAGCCAGAGCAGGAATCCCTTGGAGAGAAATTTCCTCTGCAAATTGATTTTGTACCCCTGCCCGGCAAGCGACTCCGCCGCGGCAATGAACCATTGTCTCGCCCCATACGTTTTCATCGCGGAGGTCTCCATTGCCGAGCGCTTCCATGCCTCGAAGAAATCATAGATCGGCTCGCCGGGCGCAACTCGATGGATCAAGTTTTTCGGCAGGATGGTTTGAAATTCATCCACCACGAAGCCCAAGTGAAAATTTGTGCTGAACACGAGCGCCTCGAATCCCCAGTCTCCCAATCCCCAGTCTTTGCTCCCCAATGCTCCAATTCTCCGTTTCTCTGTATTTTCCACGCGCCGCGCCACGTTCGCGCACCAAACACTCCCAAACGGATTCGACGTTCCCTCGATCATCAACCCGCCAGGCAAAACATAGCGCCCGAGTCGTTCATAAGCGGGAGCGACATCTTTTTCTTCATACTGTCGCAACACATTAAAGGCGCGGATCAAGCGAACATGCTCCCCCTCTTGCAACGGCAGGTTGAATCCGCCCAAACGAAAAAATGTCTTTTCGTCTGAGAAGGGCAATGCGGCTTCCACGCGTTTTTTGTCGATTTCCACGCCAAGGATTTTCAAGTTCGGGTTCGCGCGCCGGAAGCGCGACGCAGATTCGAGCGTGGTGCGCGCATCGAAGCCGTAGCCAAGGTCGACGAAGATCGAGTTGGCGAACCAGCCATCCGTCCGCGAAAGAAGCGAGGGTTCGTAGAGCAGGATGAAGTTATCCGCGCGGCGGAGTCGGTTGGCGGCAGTCTTCCCGCGCGTGGGAAGTCCCTCCGGTTTTTTTGAGGCGCGTTGATAGGGCATAAAAAATTGGGACACGGCGGTTGCCGTGTCCCAGGGTTGGTTAGTCAGCCGCGGAGGCGTCTGGTGAAATTTCCGCCGCCTGCGTCGCGCCGCCTTCATCAAAGGCGGGGTCTTCGCTCTTCACCGGCTCTTTGATGAAACCGGTGCCGGCGGGGATCAATTTACCGATGATCACGTTCTCTTTCAAGCCGCGCAACGGGTCGCTGGTGGAGCCGATCGCCGCGCCCGCCAACACTTTGATGGTGTGCTGGAACGAGGAGGCTGAGAGGAACGAATCAGTGCTGAGCGACGCTTTTGTAACGCCGAGCAACACTTCGGAGAACTTCGCGGGCTGTTTGCCATCGGCGAGCAATTGCTCGTTGATCTTGCGGAGTTCGAGTCGTTCCACCGGGTCGCCGGGCAGAAACTTGGAATCGCCGGGGCGGGTGATCTGCACTTTGCTCAGCATCTTGCGGATAATGACCTCGAAATGTTTGTCATGGATGTTCTGCCCTTGAGAGCGGTACACCTTTTGCACTTCGGTCATCAAATACATTTGGCAGGCTTCGCGCCCTTGAATTTTCAACACGCGGTGCGGGTTGAGCGAGCCTTCGGTGAGCGGTGTGCCGGCTTCGATCTTTTCGCCGTCTTTCACGAGCAGGCGGGAGGTGGTCGGCACTTCGTTTACAGATTCTTCGCGGCGATCATACGAGACGACCACTTTGCGCTCCTTCTTTTCGACGCGCACGCGTCCGCCGTGCTGGGCGACGATCTTCGCATCGTCCAACGTTGCGAGTGTTTCGCCCGCCTTGACCTCCGCCTCATCTTTGACGACGAACTTCCACTCCTCGGGGATACCGTATTCGTCGCTGACGAGTTCGCTCTGTTCGATGATCACCTCGCGCAGGTCGGCGTATTTTTCCGATTGCCTGACGCGCACCGTGCCGCTGATCTCCGCCACCACGGCTTCGCCCTTCGGCTGTTTGCGCGCTTCGAAGAGTTCTTCCACGCGCGGCAGACCGGTGGTGATGTCTGCTCCGCCAGCGGCGACACCGCCGGTGTGGAAGGTTCTCAGTGTGAGCTGTGTGCCCGGCTCGCCAATGGATTGCGCGGCGACAATACCAACAGCCGAGCCAAGCCCCACCATCATACCGCGACCGAGATCAAGCCCGTAACAGCTGGCGCAGATGCCATGTTGCAGTTCGCAGGTCAGCGGCGAGCGGACTTTGATCTCCTCAATTCCGGAAGCGGCGATTTTACGCGCCATATCCTGGGTGATCACATCGTTATATTCTCCGAGCACTTCGCCGGTCTTCGGGTCGATGACTCGTTCGGCGAGCAAACGGCTAAACAAGCGACTGCTGAGCGCTTGACCTGCCACATCGTCGCGGCGGCGGATCATCACGCCGTCATGCGTGCCGCAGTCGGGTTCGTTGATGATGATGTCTTGCGCAATATCCACGAGGCGGCGGGTGAGGTACCCGGCGTCGGCGGTGCGCAGAGCGGTATCTGCCAGACCTTTGCGCGCGCCGTGGGTCGAGATAAAGTATTCCTGCGCGGTGAGTCCTTCGCGGAAGTTGGACCGGATCGGCATCGGAATGATGCGCCCGGACGGATCTGCCATCAAACCACGCATGCCTGCCAACTGGCTGATGGTGGAGAACCCGCCTTTTGTCGCGCCGGAGGATGCCATGGTCGAGAGGTTGCCGTCCGGATCCATCGATTTCTTGACCGCATCGGCGACCTTGTCGGTTGTGCCCTGCCAGATTTCGATCTCGCGCTCGTTCTTTTCCTGTTCGGTGAGCAAGCCGCGACGGAAATCGCGTTGCACCAGTTCGACGGCTTTGAGAGCCTCATCGATGATGCCTTTGCGTTCCGGCGGGATGGAAATGTCGGCAACCGCAAGCGTGGTGCCGGATTTCATTGCGTATTCAAAGCCGAGCGATTTGATCTTGTCGGCGACATCGGTGGTTTGTTCCTGCCCGCAAACTTCGTAGACTTCGGCGATCAAATCTTTCACGCCGCCTTTATCTAATTTTTCGTTCACGTACTGCACTTCCGGAGGAAGGATGCGGTTGAAGATGACGCGGCCCACCGTTGTGTCGATGATGCGCGTTACCGGTTCTTCAAGACGATCGCCTTTGTCGTTGTACCATGTGGTAGCAAGCAGTTTGACCTCAGAGTGGACTTCCACCTGGTCAAGCGCGTATGCCATCTCCACTTCGTCAAAACTGGAGAAGGCGCGTCCGTCGCCTTTGTGCGCGGCTTTCTGCGGCATGGTCAAATAGTACACGCCCAGCACCATATCTTTGGAAGGCGAGATGATCGGTTCGCCGTCGGCGGGCTTCAATAAGTTTTTGGAGGCGAGCATCAACTCGCGCGCTTCCTTCACCGCTTTTTGCGAAAGCGGAACGTGCACAGCCATTTGGTCGCCGTCGAAGTCCGCGTTGAAGGCGGTGGTGACGAGCGGATGCAGTTGGATCGCCGAGCCTTCGATCAGGATCGGTTCGAATGCCTGAATGCCCAGCCGGTGCAACGTCGGCGCGCGGTTCAACAAGACGGGGCGATCGCCGATGACGCCTTCGAGCGCTTCCCATACCTCGGGGCGGTTGCGTTCAATTAAACGACGCGCTCCCTTCACGTTCGCCGCATAGTTGCTCTGCACCAGCCGCGCGATCACGAACGGACGATAGAGTTCGAGAGCCATGCTCTTCGGCAAACCGCACTGATAGAGTTTCAACTGCGGACCCACCACGATCACGGAGCGACCGGAATAGTCCACACGCTTGCCGAGCAGGTTGCGGCGGAAACGTCCCTTCTTGCCTTTGAGCATGTCGCTCAGAGATTTGAGTTCGCGTCGTCCGCGGCGGGAGAGGGCTTTGCCGCGCTGTGAATTGTCAATGAGGCTGTCTACCGCTTCCTGCAACATGCGCTTCTCGTTGCGGATGATGACATCCGGCGCGCCGAGTTCGAGCAGGCGCTTCAAGCGGTTGTTGCGGTTGATCACGCGGCGATAGAGGTCGTTCAAGTCGGAGGTGGCGAATCGTCCGCCGTCGAGTTGCACCATCGGGCGCAGGTCGGGAGGGATGACCGGCAGGATGGTGAGGATCATCCATTCGGGGCGGTTGCCGGAGCGTTTGAACGCTTCAACGACTTTCAAGCGCGTCGTCGCCTTCTTGCGTTTCTGCTTGCTCTTGGTGGTCTTCACCTCGTGCCAGAGTTCTTCGGCGAGTTTGTCGAGGTCAAGGCGTTCGAGCACGTCGTAGAATGCCTCGGCGCCCATGTCCGCGCGGAAAACTTGTCCCCAGCGTTGCTTGAGTTCGCGGTAGCGAATTTCGCTCAGGAAAGTGAACGGACGCAGTTCAAGCAATTCGTCGCGCTGGCGGGAGGATTGATTCGAGGAAACCGAAGTCTGCTCTTCAAGTTGCGAGCGCAGGGCTTCCATTTTCAAGTCGGCATCGGCTTTAACGCGACCCGCGTCCATTTTGAGATTTTCCATTTCATGGGCGCGCTTGTCTTTCAATTCGTTTTCCAACGATTCGAGTTTCTTCTGGACGATCTTTTGCACCTGCGTAATGTGCTTCGCCGCGACTTTATCGCCGGCATCCAGGATCTTCTCGTCGGTTAACTCAAAGACAATGGTCTTCTTGGCGTGCTCGCCCATCTGTCCTTGCAGGAGTTTTTCGAGTTTTTGCCCTTCCTTGATGACCGGGTCGAGTTTCTCGGCAATAACTTCGTCATATCCCTGTTCAAGGTTGGCGATCTTTTGGTTAATATCCGCTACGGTATGATCTCGCTTGGTTTTGACCTCGGCGATTTTGGTATTGACGCCTGCCGCCTGTTCGCGCTCGGTGTCCGAGATTTCATCTTCAATTCGTTTCAGGGCTTTTGTGCGGGCTTCTTCATCTACATACGTAACGATATACTGAGCGAAGTACAGCACACGATCGAGGTTGCGGCGTGAAATATCCAACAGCATGCCCAAATACGAGGGGATGCGGCGCGTATACCAAATATGCGCCACAGGTGTGGCAAGATTGATATGCCCCATGCGCTCGCGGCGGACGGCGGCGCGCGTCACTTCGACGCCGCATTTGTCGCAGACGATTCCTTTGTAACGGGGATTCTTGTATTTGCCGCAGTAGCATTGCCAGTCACGCTGGGGTCCGAAAATGGCTTCACAGAACAAGCCATCTTTTTCGGGGCGCAGGCGGCGGTAGTTGATGGTCTCAGGCTTCAGCACCTCACCGTACGACCACGAAAGGATCGTTTGGGGCGAGGCAAGGCTGATACGAAGTGCGGTCAGTCCCTTGGTTTCCACGTGTTTTCTCCTGAAAAAAAGGTTACGGAGTATGGCTGTCTCTATACAGCGTATAGTCGGCTGGTATCAGAGACAAACAAAGGCAAGCGCTTCCAGAGTATTTTCTGAAGCGCTTGCTGGTAAGTACTCGTTTTTTACATCCAACGACGGCAATTATACGCGTTAAAGAAGGAGAGTCAAGGCTGGGGCGTAGGAGTTACGTCAACGTTTAGGAAAGCAAGGTGCGGGCAAAGGCGAGGAATTTCTGCGCATCCTTGAAGTTGGTCATCAAACCAATGGAAATCCGCACCGCGCCGGTGGATTTGCCATCGATACAAGTGCGGAAATCGTCCAAAGACAGGCGATCCTCGTGACCCGGGCTCGTAAAACACACATCTAACTCGACGCGCGAAATTTCAAGCGCCACCTCCCCAGCCCCCGGATTGCAGAAACAGCCGGTGCGCAGAGAAATGTTGGACGCGTTGGATTGTTCTTCAATGTAACGATGATCGAGGGCATTGCCTTCTTTATTGTAGAAATTGACGGTGATCGCCCCGCCTCTTCCCGCCATTACAGTTGGTCCATAAACCCGCACCAGATTCGCCCCGTTACTGTGTTTCAACGCGGTGAGGTTATCCAACAGCCAGCCCGTCAGGCAATGGACGCGCTCATGGATCACGTCGTAGCCGATGGACTCGATGTGTTTGAGTCCGATTTCAATGGCGGGGATGTTGAGGTAATCGATCGTTCCGTCCTCGAACGCGGACGAGCCGTCTGCCATGTAAAACTTATCGCCCTGCACCGAGGCGACGGTGATCGTCCCGCCCGCAAACCACGGACGATGCAATTTCGCCAGCGCGGATTTCCGCGCGATCAATGCGCCCAGCCCGGTGGGATAGCCGAACATTTTATAAAATGAAATGGGAACAAAATCGGGATGCGCCGCGCTAAGATCGAGCCGGCTGGTTGGCACGAACGCGGCGGCGTCGAGTAAAACGTCCCAGCCGTGTTTGTGCGCCTCCTCGACCCACTCAAGCGGATGTTGCACCGAGGAGAAATTCGATTGCGCGGGGTAGGCAAAAAGGTTGTGTCCGTTCTCCGATGGGCGAGCCAGTTCGAGGCTGAGTCCCGATTCGTCTGCGCGCATGTCGGGCAACGCGACCGGGATGTACGTCACCTCGGCGCCGCGCGCGTGGGCGAATTCCCGAATCCCGTTGACCGAGTTGTGATTGTCAAAGGTGAGGAGATAACGTCCCTTTGCAAAGGGATATGACTCGCCGACCAGTTTCAACGCGCCGCTGGCGTTGGCGGTGAAGACAACGAGGTATTCGTTTGGGTCGGCGTTGAAAAATTTCAACACATATTCGCGCGCGTGTTCAACGAGTTGAGTTGCCGCTTGCGAGGAGGGGTTGCTCGAATGCGGGTTGCCAAAGACATGCTCGGCGAGAAGTTTGTTATGGCGTCGCAATTGCGAATCGGCATACAGCCCGCCGCCCGTATAATCGAGATACACATGCCCGCCCAGATCGAGGCGAGAGTAGTCGGTGGCGCGCAAGTCGTCGATGATCTTTGTGGTGGGGTAGGTGGGATATGCTTTCAGGAAATTGACAAACTCAATATCGGGTTTTTCCATGTGATTTCCTCGCGGCAATTATAATACTCTCATGCCTCGTATTTGTATTTTTCCCCGCGTGGAGGGATTTGGCGGCGTCACCTCGTTCCGACTCAAATTTGAAAGCGGACTCCGCGCCCGCAATGTGGATGTGACGCACGATCTGGATCAGCCAGCGGATGCCCTCCTCGTTCTTGCCGGGACGAAGAACCTGCCGCGCCTGCGTCGAGCGCGTTCAAAGGGACAGCGAATCGTCCAGCGCCTCGACGGCTTGAACTGGGTCCACCGCGTGCGCTGGGCTGGACTGCGTTACACAACCCGCGCGATCTATGGCAACTGGAATCTTTCGTTCATTCGAAAACATCTTGCGGATAAAGTGATCTATCAAAGTCACTTCGTCAAAGGCTGGTGGGAGGATTGGTACGGAAAGACGATCATTCCCTCTTCCGTGATTCTCAACGGCGTGGACTTGGATCAATATTCGCCGAACGGATCGCGCGAACGCCCAACAGATTTTTATCGCTTGCTGGTTGTTGAAGGAAGCCTCGCTGGCGGACTCGACTCCGGTTTGTTTTACGCGGTTGATCTTGCCAAACAATTATCGAAGAAGCATAAAATCGAATTGGTCATCGTCGGGCGCGTGGATGCGAACGCGAAAAAGAAATTGGGAGAACAAAAAGATTTCCGAATCCGTTTTGTTGATTCGATGCCGCGCGAGGAGATTCCGTTTCTCGAACGTTCGTCGCATCTGTTGTTTTCCGCGGAAGTGAATCCGCCCTGCCCGAATTCGGTCATCGAAGCGCTGGCTTGCGGATTGCCCGTGGTCGGCTTCGACACCGGCTCGCTTGCTGAACTCGTGCAGGGAGACGCCGGTCGGCTCGTTGCTCACGGCGCAAACCCGTGGAAGTTGGAGCGACCAGACATCCCGTCGCTGGCGGAGGCGGCGGATGAAATCTTGCGCGATAATGAACGCTTCCGCAACTCCGCGCGCGCGAGGGCAGAGTCTGTTTTGGGATTGGATACAATGGTGGATGAATATTTGAAAGTGTTGTTGCCATAAAATAGACGATGGACGATAGACCGTTGACCATGCGTCCATCGTCTATCGTCCATGGTCAGCAGGCATCCGTATAGTACAAGAACAGGAGATACATCAATGCATGACGAAATCATCGCCTTCCTGAAAAAGCACTTGCAATCCATTCAGGAGAACGATACAAAAACGTACAACGAAACCACCGCCGAAGATCTGACCCTTTACGAGTGGTGGATCACGCCGCACCGCATTGACGGGCTTCCCTTCCATGAATTTATGATGTCATCCAATGCCGAGCGCGGCACGGTCTTCGGCGCGGATGCGAAGGGGAAATCCAGGACGCGATTCGATCTCTCGAATTTGCATATTCAAAACTATGGCGAGACCGCAATCGCAAGTTATACCTTGCTCATCAGCACAGCATCCGCGGATGGTGTGAAGGTTGCGTCTCACAACGAAAGCCGCGTGATGGTGAAACTCAACGGCGCGTGGAAAGTTGTCCATGCGCACAAATCTCCCGCGTGGCAGGCTCCGCATATCCCATCATGAATCGATTCAATGGCAGGCTCGCCCTGCAACAACGTGTCCTCCCAAGTTATCGCGCTCCGTTCTTTGACTTGCTCGCCTCCGCCTGCGATGGCGGGATGAGTCTCTTCACCGGCTTGCCGCGTCCAAGCGAAGGAATCACAACGACAAACGAGTTACGAGTTACAAGATACGAGTTGGGAAAAAACGTTCATTTACTGGGCGGCTCGCTTTACCTTTGTTATCAACCCGGCTTGATGAATTGGCTGAAAGAATGGAATCCCGACGCGCTGATCCTGGAAGCCAACCCGCGCTATCTTTCCACGTCTTCCGCCGTGAATTGGATGCGCGAGCAAAACAAACCGGTCATCGGGTGGGGACTTGGCGCGCCCGCCGTCAGCGGATGGCGTGAACGAAGAAGAAGCGCCTTCCTCAGTCAATTCGATGCGCTGATCGCGTACAGTCAACGCGGCGCGAATGAGTACGCCGACTTGGGCTTTCCACTCGATCGTATTTTTGTCGCGCATAATTCTGTCTCCCCTTCGCCAACATGGGAAATGCCAAAGCGACCAAACACGTTTAATGAAAAGCCTTACATCCTTTTCGTGGGACGATTGCAATTACGCAAAAATATAGATTTGTTACTCGGCGCGTGCGCGGAGATTCAAAATGTGCGGCTGGTCATCGTCGGTGATGGTCCCGAACGCGAGGCGTTCGAGGAACTCGCCGCAGAAATTTATCCGTCCGCGGAGTTTGTGGGGGCAAAGCATGGGGCGGAGTTAAAGGCTCACATGGAAGAGGCAGACCTCTTCGTCCTGCCGGGAACCGGGGGGCTGGCTGTCCAGGAGGCGATGAGTTACGGTCTGCCCGTCATCGTGGCGCAGGGAGACGGCACGCAAGATGATCTTGTGCGAAAAGAGAACGGCTGGCAAGTCCCGCCCGACGATTTCGACGCGCTGGTTGCCACAATGAAAGATGCGCTGTCGGATACGGCGCGTCTGCGAACGATGGGGGCAGAGTCGTTTCGGATCGTGACAGAGGAGATCAACATCGAAAGAATGGCAGATGCGTTTGTAAGCGCGCTGAACGTGTTAACCGCCAAATGAGTTGAGCGCCTCTTCCAGATTGTTGAAGATGAGTATATTTTGCGCGAAGCCGGTAATGTTGAGGATATAGTAGATCTGCGGGTTCGAGCAGATCATTTTGAAATAGGGAGACTTGTATTGTTCTGTTTCGTGACGGCTGATCGTTTCAACATCGCGGGGCGGGGTGAACAGTTTGAACGCGCCTTGAATGCCGCGCAAACCCGCGCTGGATAATACATCCAAGCCAGAGGTATCTAACAAAAGGTGTCTTGCCCCGTCTTCATGCGCCTGTCGCGCGGCATCCAGCAACTGATGTTCGGTCGCGCCGTGCAAATGACCGGCCAGGTTCAATATCGTAACCGAAACGTTGCCTTGCACTTGCGAAGTTTGTATTGTCAGTTCGCTCATGGTTCATTCTCCTCGATTTCTCTCCACATTCACCCACATTTGCTCACCGTTCGTGGTGATCTCGATCCAGCCGTTCTGGTCGGTGCGGAGCAACTCATGATCCTTGACCGCGTCGAGCGTCTCGTCGTCTGGCATCCCGTTTTGATCGCCTGCGGAAACGTTTAGCACGATCACCTCCGGGTTGAGATTCACGATCCATTCCGGCGGGTTGGAGGGCGCATATCCCGAATCGGCGAGCGACAGCACGCTGACCGGTCCAACCGACTGACCGTCGCGCAGTTCGGCAATGGCTTCAAAACTCATGCCGATGGGCAATACCGCGCGGAAGTTCTGCCACTCAATTAATAACACCGAACCGCGCGCGCCCGTTGTGAGTATTTGCAGTGCGGCGCCGTCGCCGAGGTCGAGGGTTTGGTTGGTTTCCGCGAACGTTACGGGAATGGCTTGCAGGGTGAGGTACTCGTACAACACGCGCGAGGAAAACGATCCCTGCCGGTTGCCGCTCCATAACACGCTATCGGGCGTGTAACGTTCGAGCGCGCGCGGCAGTGACGCGACCTGTTCCTCCTCCGTGCTGGCGATGATCAGCCAATCGAGTGAGCGGTTAAAAGCAGAGACGCGCCTGCCGAGTTCGTCTGAAAGGATGGTTACGCTGGGCCCGCCGTTGACGAGGATGTTCTTGCCCGACGGCGTTTTGATGAAGACCGCATCCGCTGAGCCGACATCGAGGAAGGTGATGTGCAGGAGTCTGTCCGGGAGTGAGACAGCCGCGCGCCAGATGAGGAGCAGGGCAATGGTCAACAGGACAACCGCGCTTCCCGCGCCGAGCGCGCCTGCCTTCGCCCGTAGGGAGTGGATTCGCTCGCGAAGGGCAGACCAGCCGAAGGCGCCGCCGTGAGCCGGTCGAATGGTCAGCAATAGAAGCGCCGCGTAGAACAGGATCACGAATCCGAAAGAGAAATCTCCCAGAAAGATCGTCCCATGCGGCACGCGGTCGAAGAGTTCGACGATGCGGATGGTGTACAACGTGAACGGGTAAGCGACCCACGCCGCCAGTTGACCCAGCGGCAGCCAGATCAGGCTGAGGAGGACCGCGACGCCGCCGAGGATCATCACCGCCGGTTGCGCCGGCAGGATGAATGGGTTGGCGATGAACGAAATGAGCGAGATGCGCTGGAAGTGATATGCCATGATTGGAATGGTGGTGAGTTGCGCGGCAAAGGTGAGGAGGACGAAATCGGAAAGAGGCTGAATTATTTTTTCAGCAGTGGAAAGTGGAACGTAGCGGTTGAGCGCGCGGGCGGCAAATTTGGAAAACGGCTCGGCGTAGAGGATGAGACCCAGCGTGGCGAAGAACGATAATTGAAAGCCGACATCCCAAATATACAACGGATTCCACGCGCACATCAACATTGCCACAGCAAGCAATGTGTTCAGCGCGAATTGCCTGCGCCCGATCTGCCGCGCGAACAAAGCAAACGTTCCCATGATTGCGGCGCGCACAACTGCCGCGTCGCCGCCGACCAGCAGGGTGTACAAGATAATCCCCAACACGGCAAGCGCCGAGCCCCAGCGCGGACCAACCATGCGGCTGAACATCGTAAAGAAGATCCCGGCGATGATGCTGATGTTGAAGCCCGAGATGGCAATAATGTGCGCGGTGCCGGTGTTTTTGAAGGCTTGTTGCAATGCTTTGGTGAGTCCCGTATCCACGCCGAGGAGGATACCCGCCAGCAGGGACGATTCGGGGTCGGGAAAGATGCGGTAGATGTTGGCGAGCGATCGTTCTTTGAAAGCGTAGAGCGCGGCTGAGAAGATGTTGCCGCCGCGGCCGGGCAAGATCGTCACCTCCGCGCTGGACATATACGAGTGGACGTTTTGCGCGGCGAGGTAGTCGCGGTACGAGAAGTCTTCGTTTTCGGGCGGGGTTTTGAGTTTGCCGCGCAGGCGGATGATTTCGCCGTAGTGAAAGGGCTGGTTGGCGTCCACACGCGCAAGCAACAAGCCTTCGACTGGGAGATCGCCGTCGCCGGTGTCTACAGCTGTCACTTGTAGGCGGAGGTTGGTGTAGGAGTCGCGGTAATCGGGGGGTTCAACGAGATGACCAGTGAGTAGCAAATCGTAATTGCGGTCATTGTAGAAGGCGACGTGGAACGCGTCGAAGTTGGGGACGGAGAATTGGTAGCGGGCTGAACCGAGAAACAGAAAGAAAAAGAGAAGAAAGAAAAAAGGTTGAAATAGAAAGTGAAACGTGGGATGCGATGCCCGGAGACTTTCGAAGGGAGAAAAACGGCGAACGAAGATGGCAAGGATCATAAAGAGAACGGCAAATACCGCCCAAACCCAAACCGGCAAGGAGAGATAACTGGCAAGCGCGATCCCCGCAAGGAAGGCGAGCGAAACCCATACCAGCGGGAGGGATGTTGACAGGCGTCCTTGAACACGACTCAGCGCTGCAGTTTGCATTCTATTTGCATCATAGCATAATTTGAAAGGTGGAGGATACAATCAGCATGGTTGTCGCCGAGTCGTTGTCCAGAAAGGAACACGGCTTAACGCGAAAAGCGTATGAAACGAATCGCTCTCACGCTCGGGTTTGTTATCGTTACCCTTGGGGTTATGTTGGCGGTCGCCTGGTTTGCGCCTTTGCCCTTGGAACCCTTCCTCGATTTTCAAGTGCTCTACCGGGCAGATAGCGGACTCCTGCGCGGCATCCCGTTGTACGACCTGGCTGGGCAGGAGCAAATGGTGGCGAACGATCTTGGCGTTGCGGTGGAGCGGGTATTCGTCCTGCCTTTTCCATATCCGCCGTGGTACGCCCTGGCAACCCTGCCTATTGCCCTGCTTCCCATCTCTATTGCAGTGCGGATGTGGTTCCTGCTCAACACCGCCATGCTGATGCTCTCGGCCTGGTTAATTACCGATGGATGGACCCCCCGTTCGCGCCTGATTTCATTTGTCCTGGCTCCTTTGTTTTTCCCCAGCCTCGGCGCGTTGATGGTTGGGCAATACGTTTTCCCAACCATGCTGGGGATGGCAATGATGGTCTATGCCTTGCGCCAGAAAAATGCCGCCGTCCTAGCAGTGGGGATGGCGCTCACCACGTTCAAACCGCATGTGGGAGCATTCGCCTTGCTGGCAGTGGCTGTCCACCTTTTGCTTCGCCGCGATGACTTCGGCGCGCGCGCGTTGAAGAGCGCCGCAGTGACCGGTCTATTTCTTTTTGCCATCGGATTTCTCGCGGATGGAAACTGGGTAGTCAATTACTGGGGGTCGCTCTTCGCGTTCAAGGATGCGTCTGCGTGCAGACAGTGCGACAGCCTGCCGATGGCGATCACCCAACTCGTCGGCTTTGGATTCGACCGGGCGTTTCTTGTGTCGCTCGCATTGTTGATCGGTTTGGTTGCCCTGCTTGCGCGAAGCTTTCCACGCTTGCAGGATGGCAGGTTGGTGGCTCTGTTTACTTGCATGATGTTACTGGTGAACCCCTACCTGCAAAACTATGACTTCGCCTTTGTATGGATTCCGTTGATGGTGTGCGCGGGTTTTACACGCTCGCCGATCGCGCAGGTTGTCGCCCTGTTGGCATTCATCCTGCCCTGGGTTGAGTTTGTCTTGTGGGGGAGCGGCGGAGGTTTTACAATGCTGGTTTTAACGGCGGCGCTGATGGTCGTATTGATGAGGAGTATCGAGCGGGGATAAAAGGCGGAGCGCCATCTGCCTCCGCATAATTAGGGTCGGTAAATGAATAACCTCCGTGTGTTTGTTCGCTCGCAGTTGCACTGCGAGTGGGATGCGGCGCAACCGCATCCCCACAGAGATTTTATATTTTTACGAACTCTTAACTCCACCGCCATGTCGTTCCGTCTTTGCTATCTTCGATGGTCACGCCCATGGCTTTCAACTGGTCGCGGAGTTCGTCCGAACGCGCCCATTGTTTTTGTTTGCGCGCTTCCGTGCGTTCGGCGATGAGCGCAACGACCTTTGCTTCGTTCTCGCTTGAACCAGTCTTTTCTTTGAGTTGCAAGCCAAACACGCCGGTGAGTTCGCGTAAAGTTTTTTGCGCGGGTTCGAGTTGAGCATCATTCGCGTCGTTATCGCGGGCGGTATTGATCGCTTTGACGAGTTCATACAACGCGGCAAGCGCAAGCGGGGAGTTGAAGTCGTCGTCCATCGCGTCGGTGAAGGATTTGCGAGTCGCTTCGGCTTGCGCGGCAAGTTCGGCGGCGCTCCCAGCGGAGAGTCCGCTTGAGGAGGGTGAGGCAGGCCGCAATGCGGATTTGAGGCGGTCGAGCGATTTTTCGGCGGCGTCTTGAGTCTCATCGTTGAAGATCAGCGGCGCGCGGTACGATCCCATCAGCACGAGCATCCGCATGACGTCCGCGTCGCGCGTTGTCAAAAAATCTTTGATGCTGACGATGTTGCCCAGCGACTTGGACATTTTCTCGCCGCCGAGTTGCAACATGCCGTTGTGAATCCAATAGCGCGAAAATTGTTTGCCCGTGTACGATTCGGTTTGCGCGATCTCGTTCTCGTGGTGCGGAAAGATGAGGTCGTTGCCGCCGCCGTGAATGTCAATTTGTTCGCCCAGTTCGGCGAGGTTCATCGCGGAACATTCGATGTGCCAGCCCGGGCGACCCTTGCCCCACGGACTGTCCCATGAAATTTCGCCGGGCTTCGCGGCTTTCCACAGCGCGAAATCCATCGGGTGATTTTTCGCTTCGCCCACTTCGATGCGCGCACCCGCCTGCATGTCGTCGAGTTTGCGCCCAGAGAGTTTGCCGTAATCGTTGTCGCCGATGACGCTGAAGTAAACATCGCCGTTCGACGCGGCATACGCGGCTTCTTTTTGGATCAAGCCTTGAATGAATTCGATGATGAGCGGCATGGTCTTGCTCACCTGCGGATTCGACGTGGCGGGAAGCACGTTTAAATTTTTCAGATCGTTGGCGTAATCTTCGATATAACGTTGCGACAATTTGAGCGGGTCTTCGCCGAGTTGATTGGCGCGGTTGATGATCTTGTCGTCCACGTCGGTGTAGTTCATCACATGACGCACGCTGTAGCCGCGATATTCGAGATAACGGCGGATGATGTCGAACACGATGGCAGACATGGCGTGACCGACATGCGCGTCGTTGTAGACCGTCACGCCGCAGACGTACATCTTGACGACGTTCGGTTCGAGGGTGACGAATTCTTCTTTTTTGCGAGTGAGGGTGTTATATAGACGAATCATATTGACCTTGATTTAATCCACAGGATTTTATCCGCAGATTACGCAGATTTCACAGATTTTAAAATTTCTTTTTCATAGCCCCAAACGAGACGCTTATATTGCAGGCTTGTAGCGCCGAAGTTGATCAACAGTCCGCGTTTTAAACCTGTGGCTTTGAGGTAGTTGAGAAGTTGAGACTCTTCCACGGTTGATAATCTGGACAAAGCCTTGAACTCCACAACGATCTCAGAGAAGCAAACAAAGTCTGCGCGATAATGAGTGGGAAGAAGAATATTTTTGTATTTGATTGGCAGTGAAACTTCCCTCTCAAACGGAACTTGCCTGAGTGGAAATTCGATCACTGCGGCTTCCTGATAGACCGCTTCGAGAAACCCGTGACCCAATTGGCGATGAATTTCCATCGCCGCGCCGATGATGGCATACGTCTGCGGGTCGCGCTCGTCCACAATCTTCATTTTTTAATTCTGCGAAATCTGCGAAATCTGCGGATTATTTTTTCTTGCGCCCATTATCATCCTCCACCCGCGCGAAGATCATGCGACCCGCCGCGGTTTGGAGGACTTTTGTGACGACGACTTCCTTATATTCGCCGATGTAATCGTGACCGTTCTCCACCACCACCATCGTGCCGTCGTCCATGTAGCCCACGCCCTGACCATGTTCCTTGCCTTCCTGGAAAATGTTCAATGTCATGCGTTCGGCAGGCAGGACAACCGACTTGACCGCGTTCGCCAGTTCGTTGATGTTGAGGATCGTCACGCCTTGCAGTTCGGCGACCTTGTTCAAGTTGTAATCGTTGGTAAGGATCGGACATTTCAACTGCTTGGCAAGCACCACGAGTTTATCATCCACTTCGCGCACGCCCTCGGCGTTGATGTCGCTGATGCGCACGAGAATGTTCGGCAATTTTTGCAGTTCAGCCAGCGCGTCCATGCCGCGCCGCCCGCGTTGACGGCGCAAACCGTCCGGTGAATCGGCGATATATTGGAGCTCGTTCAATACAAAGCGCGGGATGAGAAGCGTGCCCGGCAAAAATCCCGTCCGGGCAATGTCGGTCACACGCCCGTCAATGATCACGCTCGTATCCAGTAAGATGGTGCGGTTGAGGTTTGTCCATGAAGACGAAGAACCGCCTTCGCCGCCGCGTCCGCTCAACGTGCTGAGCAAGCCCATGATATCTCCCTGCCTCATCACGAACAGCGAAATGCCCAGCCATGTAAACGCGATCACACCGACCAGCGGCATGATCTGCCCGAACGGTTTGGGAAGCAATGAAAAAGGAAATGCCAACAGCGCCGCGGTCAACAACCCAACGATCATGCCGAGCAACCCGGCGAAGAGAGTCTCTGCCGAAAGCCGTCCCAGCCTCACGCGCACCGCGCGAGCCGGGCGCGTCGTCACATAGGGCGTAAGCACCAGCCCGGTGAGCGCGCCTAACAGCCCAATGATCGAGGCATAGCGGATCGATTCTGAAAAGTTGTTCCCGCCCAAACTAAACCCCCAAATGCCTGCGATAATCCCGATAAAGATCATGCCAACAATACGAAGAATAAATTCAACACTGACGCTCATTAATAACTCCTTGATAAAGTGCGAATAACGGCAGATGATAGCACGGCAGAGATGGCTAGTCAAATAGACCTTCGGTGGAGTTGTTATAATGGACAGACGCTTCTTTCCACGGGTACGCCTGATCCTAACCCTCAACCATGAACCTCACTGACACCTTCAACCGCCCCTTGCGCGACCTGCGCATCTCAGTCACCGACCGCTGTAACTTCCGTTGCGTGTACTGCATGCCGAGAGAGATCTTCGGCTCCGATTATCCCTACCTGCCGCACAACGAAGTGCTGACCTTCGAAGAGATCGCGCGTCTGGCGCGCATTTTCGTGGGGCATGGCGTCAAAAAGATTCGCCTGACCGGCGGCGAGCCGCTCGTCCGCAAGGATGCGCATCTGCTCGTGAAAATGCTCGCGGAGGTTCCCGGGCTCGACCTCACGCTCACGACCAACGGCGCGTTGTTGGCGAAACAGGCTCAGGCGTTGAAAGACGCGGGCTTGAAGCGCGTCACCGTGAGTTTGGATTCGCTCGACGATGAAACCTTCAAAGCGTTGAACGACGCGGATTTCCCGGTGGCGAAAGTGCTCGAAGGCATGGACACAGCCGCACTCGTCGGGTTGGAACCGATCAAAGTCAACATGGTGGTCAAACGCGGGATGAACGAATCCAGCATTTTGCCGATGGCGCGATTCTTCCGCGAGAAGGGCTACATCCTGCGCTTCATCGAATACATGGACGTCGGTCACACCAACGGCTGGCGCATGGACGATGTGGTGTCGTCGGCGGAGATCGTCAAAATGATTTCCGCCGAGATGCCGCTCGAACCGATTGACCCGAACTATCGCGGCGAGGTCGCCGAACGCTGGCGATACACAGACGGGAGCGGCGAGATCGGAGTCATCTCATCGGTGACGCATGCATTCTGCCGCGATTGCAACCGCGCGCGCATCTCCGCCGAAGGGAAGTTGTACACATGCCTGTTCGCCGTGAATGGACACGACTTGAAATCGCTCATGCGCAACGGCGCATCGGACGATGAAATTTCACAGACCATTGCGCGCATCTGGGGCAAACGCGACGACCGCTACTCGGAACTTCGCTCTGAAAATACGATTGACCTGCCCAAAGTGGAAATGTCTCACATCGGCGGGTAAAAAATCCGCAGATTACGCGGATTTCACAGATTCTTTTCTGCGCAATCTGTGAAATCTGCGGATGATAAAAACCTTATGCCCTCAAACGGAATCAAAGCCATCTTCTTCGACCTCGACGGAACGCTTCGCCACAACATCCCCGGCGGAGGGGAAATTTTCTCCGAACACGTCCGCTCGCTGGGACACGAACTCAGCAACGATGATCTTCAACGCGCCATGCGCTGGGAATTCGCGTACTGGGCAAACTCTGCCGACCTGCTCGATGATTTCAAAAAGCACGAGGGCGAAAACGAAAAGTTCTGGGTCAACTACAGTTATCGCCGCCTCGTTGCATTGAACATTCCTCTCAAAAAATCAAAATCGCTCGCGCCGCAAGTCTCCGCGTACATGCAAGAGTTTTACACGCCCAAAAGCATCGTCCCTGACGATGTGAAGAACACGCTGATTGAATTAAAACAACATGGATACACCCTGGCGGTCATCTCGAACCGCGACAAGCCGTTCGCCGAAGAACTCGAATCGCACGGCATCGCGGACCTCTTCGAATTCTCGCTCGCCGCCGGCGAAGTGGATTCGTTCAAACCCGAGCCTGAAATTTTTCATCACGCGCTCAAACGTGTCGCGGGACTCTCCGCGCAAGAAACGATCTACGTCGGCGACAATTACTACGCGGATGTGGTCGGCTCGCGCCGCGCGGGACTTCAACCTGTCCTCTACGACCCCAGCGGATTCTTCCCCGAAGCCGATTGCGCCGTCATCAAATCGTTCGATGAATTGATTCCAGCGATCAAGAATTTGTAGAGCCAGTATCCGCGCTGAGCGGAGGTCTGAGCGAAGCGATAGCGGAGACGAAGACCGAAGTCGAAGCGCCGCCCTTACATTAAACTTTATCAGCGTTAATCTGCGTTCATCTGCGTCCCAATTTTATTTATCCGCGATCAACTCCTTCAACGTAACCCCCAACCTCGCAATCCCCTCGCGGATGGTCTCCGGCGAGGAATAGGAAAAATTCAACCGCATCGTGTTCCTGCCCCCGCCCAAGGGATGGAACGCTTCGCCCGGCACGAACGCGACTTTCTTTTCTATGGCGCGCTTCAACACTTCCGCCGAGTCCATGCCTTCGGGCAAAATGCTCCACAGGAACATTCCGCCTTTCGGCTTTCGCCACGTTACACCGGCGGGGAACATCTCTTCCATCATCTCGATCATCACATCGCGCCGTTCTTTATATGTGGCGCGGATCACTTTCACATGCTCGTCGAGGAATCCGCCCTTCGCCGCCTCGAACGCGATATATTGATTGAACGAAGACGTGTGCAAATCCGCCGCTTGTTTGCTCATCACCAGTTTCTGGATCACTTCCGATGGCGCGATCACCCATCCCAGCCGCAGACCCGGCGCGAGCAACTTCGAGAACGTGCTGAGATAGATCACATTGCCGCTGTAATGCCCTCCGTTCGGACCGCGATACTCGCTGTCCAACGCCACAATGGACGGGATATGCTCGCCTTCATAACGTAACTGACCATACGGATCGTCTTCGATGATCGGCACGCCATATTTATCCGCGATTCGAATGAGTTGCTTCCTCCGCTCGAGGCTCAACGTGGACCCGCTCGGGTTTTGGAAATTCGGAAGGACGTAGATAAATTTAGGTCCGACGCGCAGAGCCGCTTCCAATTCATCCACGATCATCCCGTGTTCATCCGCTCGCACAGGGATGTATTGCGCGCCGTACGCGTTCCACGCTTGCAACGCGCCGAGATACGTCGGCGATTCGACCACGATGTAATCGCCGCGGTTGACGAACAGCCGCCCGACAAAATCCAACGCCTGCTGCGAGCCGGAGGTGATGAGGACGTTGTCCGCGCTCACCTCCGAACTGAAACGCGAAATGTGCCGCGCGATCATCTCACGCAGAGGGCGGTGTCCCTCGGTCGTGCTGTATTGCAATGACTGGGGACCAAAATTCTCCAGCACGGTATTGCTCGCCTCGCGGAACCGCTCCAACGGGAAAACCTCCGGCGCCGGCAGACCACCCGCAAATGAAATGATCTCCGGCAGTTCGGTGAGCTTCAATAATTCCCGTATGACCGAACTCGACATTTGTTGGGTGCGAAAAGCGTAGCGATATTCCCAGGGTGTTTGCATTCAGGCTCCTATTCGGATTGCGGATTTCAATCCGCAATTAGAAAATAAAAAGCCCGGCAGGTACGTTTGTACCCGTCAGGCTTTTGCTTGGCACTGCGCGGATGATGCAAAGATAAAATATTCGTCTCATCTCGCCTCAATCTTAGCACGAATTTCCCTGCCGACAATGGACAAATGAAATCTTGGGTTTATCACCTATGGAAATTGGGTTGACGCCAAAGAACTTCGTTGCCACGAATTGACACGGATTTTCACAAATTTTTAGACCGATCCGTGCGAATCCGTGAAATCTGTGGCTAAGGTTTTCAAGACTTTCAACTGCGTTACAATGGGGCAATGCCCCGCGCCTCTCGCCTCCCCTCCGGCCTGCTACCCTTCCAACAGGGCGGTCTCGACTCGCTGTGCGGGCTGTACAGCATCATCAACGCGGAACGCATCGTCAACCACTCCTCCGATGAAGAAACTCAGCAACTGTTCAACGACCTAATCCGCTTCTTATCGCGGCGCCGGCTGTTGCGCAAACTCCTCATCAACGGCATCATCCATACGGAAATGCTGTTGATCCTCGACAAAGTCGTCGGCAAGCAAAGGATCTCCGACGTCGAAATCCCTTGGCGCGGCGTGCCAAACCCCGACCTGACCACCTTTTGGAAATCCATGCAAAACTTCCTCGATGGCACGCCCGGACGCGCCATCATCCTCGGCTTGCAGGGCTACCACGACCACTGGACCGTGATCGAAGCCATCACCAACCGTTCCATTCTTTTGTACGACTCATCGAAGATCAAACGACTGCCGCGTCCGCACTGCACCACCGTCTACGCCACGTGGACGCGCAAGCACCTGCTCCTCCCCGCGCAAACCTATTTCCTTTCCAACGAGAGCGAAGATGAAGAGTGATCTCGCCAGCGAAGAATTTTGCTACCTCACCACCACAGGTCGCGTCACCGGCAACCCGCACGAGATCGAAATCTGGTTCGGGATGAAAGGCGACACGCTCTACATCCTCTCCGGCGGCGGGCACAAATCGGATTGGGTGAAGAACCTGATGAAGGATTCCAACGTCACCGTACGGATTGGGACAAACCGCTTCACCTCGACGGGCAGGCTGGTCCAGTCTTCGGATGAAGAATCGTCCGCCCGAACCCTGCTCGCCGACAAATACAACGAACGCGAATCCGATGGCTCGCTCAGCGAGTGGGCGCAGACCGCGCTGGTGGTGGCGATTGATTTACAAGTTGACCCAAACAAGTTCACCGGTTCTTGACGCAGTTGCACTGCGTCAAGTGGCGGCGCGGCTTGCCATATGAATCCGCTTGAAGGATAACTGAATCAACTTCACCCGTCGGGCGAAGCGGGCGGGAAAACGCGCGTGCTATAATCCGCGCAAGTGAATCCGATGTCCGATCCCAAAATCTTTTTTGAAACTGAACAAGTAAAGATCATCCACGATGATGTTGTCGCCACCGATCGCGTGGAGGATTCCAGCGTCGACCTGATCGTCACCTCGCCGCCGTACAATGTGGACATCGCCTACAACTCGCACAAAGACGATATTTCGTACGCGGAGTATCTCGAGTTCAGCCAACAATGGATGACGCGTTGTTATCAGTGGCTGAAAGACGACGGGCGTTTTTGCTTGAATATTCCGCTCGATAAAAATAAAGGCGGGCAACAAAGCGTCGGCGCGGATTTGACCACGCTCGCAAAACAGATCGGCTTCGGCTATCACTCCACCATCATTTGGAATGAGGGCAACATTTCGCGCCGCACCGCTTGGGGTTCATGGATGAGCGCCAGCGCGCCGTTCGTCATCGCGCCGGTGGAGTTGATCCTTGTGCTGTATAAAAGCAAGTGGAAGAAAACGGGCGGAAGCAAAATCTCAGACGTGACGCGCGACGAATTCATGGAATGGACCAACGGCGTGTGGACGTTCAACGGCGAAAGCAAAAAGAAGATCGGCCACCCCGCGCCGTTTCCGCTTGAATTGCCGCGCCGCTGTGTCAAATTGTTCAGTTATGTGGGCGACACTGTGTTAGACCCGTTCAGCGGCAGCGGTTCGACCATCATCGCGGCAGTGACGAATGGACGCAAAGCCATCGGCGTCGAAGTGGACGCGAAGTATTGCGAGTTATCGAGGAAGAGGTTGGTCGTGGCGATGGAGGCGGCGTAGGAGAAGGTCGCCTGATCAAGTTGCTGGTTGATGAGCCTGCGTGGAGGAAAAATCGATAAAACACAAAACATCTGAATTTTTGTAAATTCCGACGTTTTGGTATAATGAATTCATGAAAATTAAGAGATCCATTCTTCCTCAAATACAAAATTCCCTGCAGGCTGGCAAGGTATTAGTGCTTTACGGTCCCCGTCAGGTAGGAAAAACAACCCTGGTTAAAGGGTTAGTCGAATCGCTTTCCACTCGAAGCAAATTTGTGAACGCGGATGAATTGATCTATCGGGAAGTCCTTGCCAGCCAGAACAGTCAGAAACTTGGCGAATTGCTCGGGGATGCGGAATTGCTGGTGATTGACGAAGCCCAGCGCGTGCCTGAGATAGGATTGAACCTGAAAATACTGGTGGATACATTTCCCCATACAAAAATCATCGCAACAGGCTCAGCCTCTTTTGAACTTGCCAGCAAGATCAGCGAGCCACTAACAGGTCGCAAATTAACCTTCAATTTGTATCCCGTCAGTTATGGCGAGGTTCAAGAAACCTTTGGAAAAATTGAGTCGCGCGCCCAATTGGAACGCTGGCTGATTTGGGGAGGCTATCCTGCTATTGTTTCAACGGAGGACCCCACTCTACGCGAGCGCCTGCTGGGCGAATTGGTCGGTTCATATCTTTATCGAGATATTCTTGAAATGGAAGGCTTGCGCCGCGCCGATAAGATCGTTGACCTGCTTCGTTTGTTGGCATATCAGGTTGGACAGGAGGTTTCCACAACAGAATTAGCCACAAACTTGGCTTTGAATCGTTCAACAGTTGAACGATATTTGGATCTGCTCGAAAAAGTTTTTGTGATCTTTAAAGTTCACGGCTTCTCGCGTAACCTGCGAAAAGAAGTGGTCAAGAATTCGCGCGTCTACTTTTACGATAACGGCGTGCGGAATAGTTTGATCCAGAATTTCAATCCGCTGGCGTTGCGGAACGATGTGGGGCAATTGTGGGAGAACTTCCTTGTGATGGAACGGCGCAAAGCGAATCAATTGGCGGGCAGAAATGTCAATTCTTATTTCTGGCGGACATACGACCAAAAGGAAATTGACTGTATCGAGGAACATGGCGGTAAATTATACGGCTATGAATTTAAATGGCAAACCAGCGAAATCCGCCGCGCGGTGCGAAATGAGTTTATGGAAGCGTATCCCAATTCGGAACTCATGACGGTGAGTCAGGGAAATTTTGAGGAGTTTTTGAGATCATGACCTCCAATCAATACGACGCGATCGTCATCGGCGGTGGGCACAACCGACTTATCGCCGCGGCGTATTGGGCGCGGGCGCATCGTCGGCGGAGCTGTAGAAAATGAAAACCGATAAAATCGTTCCCCGTTCCACGTTCTTCGACGAAGTCCGCTCCATTCTGGCTCAAGCTCGCCAGAAGGCGTACGCGGCGGTCAACTTTGCCATGGTCGAAGCCTACTGGGAGATCGGCCGCCGCATCGTGGAGGAAGAACAGCAGGGCAAAGATCGGGCAGAATATGGCGCGGCGCTTATCAAGGAACTCTCCAAACAGTTAACTGGCGAGTTCGGCAAGGGGTTTACCATTGCCAACCTCAAGAATTTTCGGCTGTTTTATCTCACCTTCCCCGATTTTCAAAAAAGCTACGCAGTGCGTAGCCTTTTAAGCTGGTCTCACTACCGCCTCATCATGCGCGTGGAGGGCGAACCTGCCCGCGAGTATTACATCCGCGAGGCGGCGGAGCAAAGCTGGAGCACACGCCAGTTGGAACGGAATATCAACACTCATTATTTTGAGCGTCTATTGAAATCGCCAGACAAGAAATCGGCAACTCCAGAGAGCGATTCGAGCAAGCCGACCTTCGCCGACTTCATCAAAGATCCCTACGTGCTCGAGTTTTTGCAGATCCCAGAATCGCCCGATGCCTCAGAACGGGAAATAGAAACCGCCATCATTGACAACCTGCAACAGTTCCTGCTTGAAATGGGTAAGGGATTTTCCTTCGTCGGCAGGCAGTTTCGAATCAGCACCGAGACCAGTCATTTCTACATTGATCTTGTGTTTTACAACTACCTGCTCAAATGCTTCGTGCTGATTGACTTGAAGAACGAAAAGTTGACCCATCAAGACATCGGGCAAATGGATATGTACGTGCGGATGTTCGACGACCTGAAACGCGGCGACGATGACAACCCAACCGTTGGGATCATCTTCTGCGCGGCAAAGGACGAGACAGTGGTGAAATATTCAGTCTTGAAAGACAGCGAGCAAATTTTCGCTTCCAAGTACAGGCTGATATTGCCAACCGAAGAAGAACTGGCAAGAGAGATCGAACGCGAGCGGCGCATGATCATGGAACAACGCGCTCGTTACGAAGTCAATCGTGAACGTTGAAATGGAGAATTTATTATGGGCGTGATGATGCAAGCCTTCTACTGGGACTGTCCGCGGATGGAGAACAAAGAATTCCAATGGTGGAACACGATCCGCGAGCAAATCCCCGCGCTGGCGAAGGTGGGATTCACAGCGTTATGGCTTCCGCCCGCGCATAAAGCCGCGAATCTGGCAGGACCCTCAATGGGCTACGACCCGTACGATTATTACGACCTTGGCGAGTTCGACCAGAAGGGAACAATACCCACGTGGTTCGGTCCGCGCGCGGAGTTGGAATCCCTCATCCAAGCCGCGCACAGTCACAAGGTCAGCGTGATCGCGGATATGGTCTTCAATCACAACAGCGGGGCAGACGCGCAGGAATTGAATCCGCTCATCAATCAGATGCGTTGGACGTTGTTCCATCCGAAGAGCGGAAAGTTCCCGCGCAACTGGGAATGTTTTCATCCGTGCATGTACGAAAGTTGGGACAACATGACCTTCGGCGACATGCCCGACCTCGCGCATCGCAATCCGTATGTGTATGCCGAACTGCTCAAGTTGGCGCGCTGGCTCATCGAGGATGTCGGCTTCGACGGCTTTCGATACGATTTTGTGAAAGGCTACGGCGCAGATACGATCACCGCGATTCAAGAATATCGTTATCAGCGCAACGGTCAACAGTTTGTGCCGTACGGCGTGGCGGAATTTTGGGATAACGCGCACGCCATCGAGAATTGGGTAGACCTCGCCAACTTCTCCAACACGAATCCTGTGGAGGCGTTCGATTTTCCCCAGCGCGAAATGCTCAAAGCGCTGTGCGACTCGTACGGTTTTAGTTTGAAGAATCTCACCACGTGGGATACGGTCGTTCGGCGCGAGGAACAGAACGCGGTCTCGTTCGTCGAAAATCACGACCTGCGCGATGAAGGGCGTCCCATCATCAACGACAAATTGCTCGCATACAGTTACATCCTCACACACGAGGGGTATCCCTGCGTGTTCTGGCATGATTATTTCAATTTGAATCTCGCGCTCGGCGATACGCCCAACGGCATTGTCGCGCTCGTGGACGCGCACGAAAAATACGCGGGCGGCGACACCGAAGTCTTATACGTGGACGACAACCTCTACATCATGCAACGCGTGGGATATGGGAATCAACCGGGACTGGTCTACGTGCTGAACAATCGCGGCGATAACTGGAACGGGCGCCTCGTCACCACCAAATGGACGAACGCTTCTTTCGCCCCTGTGGCTTGGTGGAGCCGTAGCGACATGTCGCGTCCCATCAACCAATCCACCGACCGCGACGGCCGCGCCCAATTCTACGCTCCCCCGCGCGGCTATGCGGTGTATGCGATGAAGTAGGGAAGAAGCGAGAAAATAGTTCGTACCGCAAAGTTCACTTTGCGATTGCGCATCGCACAAACTGTCGATCGGCAAGATAAATCTTGCGCTACGGGAAATGCCATTCTTATGACCGACATCCACGAACAACTCTGCGCGTTACTTGATGCCCAAGGCGCGACGTATCGCGTGATCGAACACGAGCCCGAAGGGCGGACAGAACTCATCGCCAAGATTCGCGGCAACCGCATCGAACAATCCATCAAGTCCATGACCCTGCAGGTGCGACTGACTCGCAAGGAAAATATCTACTGCCTCGCCAACGTCCCCGGCAATTGCCGCATTGACTTCGACGGGGTCAAACGTCACTTCAACGCGGATAGTGTCGCGTTCGCGTCGCGCGAAAAGGCTCAAGAGTTGACGGGATGCGTCATCGGGGCGATTCCCCCATTTTCGTTCAGCGACCAACTTCAAGTGTTGGCTGATCCGCTCATCCAGCAGAATGATGAGGTCGTGTTCAACGCCGGTCGCTTGGACCGATCCATCTTTATGAAACTCGACGATTACACCCGCATCGCCAAGCCACAATTGGTACCAATCGCCCAACGCGGATAATCTGTTTCACTTGTAGAATTACGTTCGTCCCGCAGTTGAACTGCGGGACGAACTGACCTTAAGAGCACAATCTCAAGGAACCTCCTCATGGACAACTACGAAAAGAATGTAGACAAGGTATATAACACGGTGGAAAAAGCAGGCAGGGTCGCTAACCGTTTACAGATCGGTTGTTGGATCGTCTTTGCTAATTTGTTCCTTGGCGGATTTTGTTTGTGGGGCGCGTACGTGGGATATGTCAGTTGGCAGTTGGAACAGAAAGGCGAAACGGTAACAGGTATCGTGACTCGTCTCGAAGAAAGCAGTAGCAGCGAAGGCGGTTGCTGTGTGTACTCGCCTGTCATCGAGTTCAAAGCGAACGGGCAGACTTATTCTTTTGAGGGCGGCAACGCTTCGTACCCTCCCGCCTATGATGTGGGAGAGGAAGTTTCGGTGTTGTACGACCCCGCCGACCCAAACACCGCGCAGATCAACAAATGGACCGAACGCTGGCTGATGCCGATCATCCTCATCCCTGCCATGATCTTCACCGCGCTGATCCTCAACTTCTTCTTGATCCGTTCTTTCTGGCGCAACGATGTGATCGAAGGATAGCAAATGAACTCTTGTGAGAAAATCCGCATAACGGTATAAATCAGCAGAGGCAATATGTACGAGCATCATCACCAGCCGCTTGCCAGCCGAAAAGTATTCGCCAGCCGTCTCATGCGGAATGGCGTGATCGGGCTGGCGATCATTTTCTTTTCGCTCATGGTTGGGATGCTCGGATATCATTTCATCGAGAACCTTTCATGGCTCGACTCCCTGCTCAATGCCTCCATGATTCTCAGCGGTATGGGACCCGTCAACCCCGTGCAGACCGATGCGGGAAAACTCTTCGCCTCGTTCTATGCGCTGTACTCGGGCGTTGTCCCGCTCGCCGCCGCCGGCGTGTTAGCCGCGCCGATCTTCCACCGCTTCCTGCATCGCTTCCATCTTGCCGATGAGAAATAGCACACATAACAATTGGAGGAAAAATGAAATGTCCCGTTGACAAGACCGACACCCTCAGCCAGATCGCGCTCATCGAAGGATTACCCGCCATGCAATGTTCGAACTGCGGCGGGATTTGGGTGGACTCGAACGCCTATCTTGCCTGGCGCAAGGGAAGCGGCGAAACAGAATCGCGCAAGTCTGCCGAAATAAAAATTGACCCCGCCTGGGATGTGGATGAGTTGAAACTCTGCCCCAATTCAGGGCGCATCATGGGCAGATATAAAATTCTAGCGGATTCGGACTTCCATCTTGATCGTTGCGGTCATTGCAACGGCATCTGGTTCGACAAACACGAATGGGACGCGTTGATTGAACTGGGCTTGCACGACAACGTCAACGAATTTTTCACCCGTCCATGGCAGGACGAGATCCGCTCGAGCGAAGCGCGAAATCACATGGAGAAACTTTACCTTGAAAAATTCGGCGCGGACGATTATGAGCATGTCAAAAAAGTCCGCGAGTGGATAAAGGATCATCCCAGGCGGGCGATGTTGCTCGCGTATCTACAAGCCAGCGATCCGTATACAGTTTGAATGGACGTAGAAATCAAGAGTCAACTCTCAACCGATACCCCACCCCCGCCTCGGTGACAAGATACGTCGGCCTCGCCGCGTCGGGTTCGATCTTGCGCCGCAGGTTGCTGATGTTGACTCGCAGAATGTGCATATCGTCGTAGCCTTCGCCCCAAACCAGTTTCAACAATTGACGATGCGTAATGACCTTGCCCGCGTGGGTAATCAACGCTTTGAGCAGGTCATACTCCGTCGGCGTGAGCGCGATTTCCTTTTCGTTCAGAGCCACTACACGGCGGGAGACATCCATCGTCAAAGCGCCGATTTGAAAGACAGGCTCGTCCGCGTTTGTCAGTTGCCTTCTTTGCGCAACTCTCATGCGAGCCATTAATTCGCCCGTGCCGAAGGGTTTGGTCAGGTAATCGTCCGCGCCCGCATCGAGCGCGGCGATTTTGTCATTCTCCGCCTCGCGGACGGATAGAATGATGATCGGCGTTTGCGACCATTCCCTTAAGCGTTTTGTCACTTCAATGCCGTCCATATCGGGCAAGCCCAAATCTAAAATGATCATATCGGGGCGGTGAGACAACACGGCTTGAATCGCTTCATTCCCATCGCTGGCTTCATAGACCGTAAAACCTTGCGCGGTCAATGCGGCGCGTAAATACCTGCGGATGGGAGTTTCATCGTCCACAACTAAAATTCGTTGATTGGTCTGCGTCATGCCCCCAATGGTAATTCAATTTCAACGACCGTGCCATTGCCTTCACGATTCATGGCGCGGATCGTCCCTCCGTGAATCTCGACGATGCTCTTGCTAATGGAAAGCCCCAAGCCAGTTCCGCCAACATTTTGCGGATGATGCGCGCGATAAAACTTTTCAAAGATGTGAACCAGATCGTCCGCTGGGATGCCAACTCCACGGTCCGCGATTGTGAGGCGCATGGTTGAGTCCAGCGCGGATGCGGAAATTTCGATCAAAGAATTTTCAGGAGAATACTTTATCGCATTCTCCAATAAATTCACGACCACTTGCACCATCAAAGCAAAATCCATTTGCGCGAGCGGAAAATCGGCGGGGATATTTGTTTGGATCTGATGCTTGCCGACGCGCCAGCCAAGTTGCTCGATGGCTGTGCCGATCAAATCCTGTATATCTCGCGGCTCCAGGTTTAATTTAATGACGCCGCTTTCAATGCGCGTCATGTTCAATAAATTGCCAACCAGGCGGTTCAATCGGTCGGCTTCGCCGCGCGCGTTTTCGATTAATGTGTCTCGCGTTGTTTCATCCATGCCATCATAATTTTCATCCAGCGCGGTCAACGCCCCAGTGATCGAAACCAGCGGCGTGCGCAGATCGTGCGAAACGGAATTGAGCAGGGCGTTTTGTAGTTTTTCAGCCGATTGCATCAAACTGATTTTCTGCGTTTGTTCTTCCAGTAAAGCGCGTTCGATGGCTTGCGCGCCCTGATTCGCAAAGGCTTCCACCAGTCGTCTTTTTGCGGGGGCAAGGTCCATTTGAGACGAGTTCAATTTTCCGATCCCTAACACGCCCACAACGCCGCCCGCTGTTTTCAACGGCAGGTAGCGTAGTTGCGCGGCTGGCAGGGTATTTGTATAACGCCCCGCAGGTTCCGCGTGACGATAGACCCAATCTGCCACCGCGATTTCTTCATCGCTCAATTTCAGATCGTCGCTACTGATCCGTATTTCAAGTTTGTCTTCCTTTGCCAGCAATACGGCAACCGCTTTTTCAAAAGTTTGTTCGAAATGTTTTTTCAACTGTCTCAAGATCGTTTCGAGATCGGCGGAGGACGCCAGGTCGCGGCTCAGGTCGTACAACTCCGCTGTTTCCGCCTCGCGCTGACGCGCCGCCTGCGCTTGTTCGCTCGCCCATGCCGTTAACTGGCTGATCACCATGCCCACCAAAAACAAAGCGATGAACGTAATAATGTACTGCGTATCGGAAACAGAGAACGAAAAATGCGGCGCGATAAAAAGGAAATCAAACGCCAGAATGCCCAGTATGGACGCCAGGACGGCGGGCCCGCGCCCTAAATAGACAGCGGCAACGACGACCGCTAACAAATACACCATGACAAGATTGGTAGGCTCAAGCCGCCAACCGATAAAAACGCCCAGGATGGTAGCCAGCGCCACCAGCACAACGCTCCAAAGATAACGCGCAAGCGGGCTGTGCAGTTTGAAAGGGTTCTCGTCCGCTGGAAAAGACGGCGTGTCGTTGCTGGCGACGACATAGACATCCACATCCCTGCTTTTGCGGATCAAGCTATCCACCAGCGAGCCGCGAATCATTTCCTGCCAGCGCGGGCGCAGAGGTTTGCCAGCCACAATTTTTGTAATATTATTTTTCCGCGCAAATTCAATGACAGTTTGTGAAATGGATTCAATGGAGGCGCCCGCGCTCACGGTATAAGACCGCGCGCCCAGATCCTCCGCGAGTTGCAAAATTTTCGCAACCCGTTCGCGTTTCGGCTCGGACATGGCAATAGATTGCGGCGTTTCAATAAATAACGCGATCCACTCCGCGTTGAGTTCTTCGGATAATCTTCTGGTTGTGCGCACCAGCCGCTCGCTCAACGGGCTCGGGCTGATACAAACCAATAACCTTTCCGTTGCCGCCCACGGACCTGGAATTGCCCGCGTTTGCATATATGCCCGCATCTGGTTATCCACGCGTTCCGCCGCGCGGCGCAAAGACATCTCGCGCAGGGCGGTGAGATTCCCTTTGCGGAAAAATTTATCAATGGCGCGGCTGGCTTGTTCGGGGATGTACACCTTGCCTTCATTCAAACGCGCCAATAATTCATCGGGCGGTAAATCAATCAATTCGATTTCAAAGGCTTCGTCCATGACAGAATCGGGAATGGTCTCTTTCACCACCACGCCCGTCACTTGCGCCACAATATCATTCATACTTTCAAGATGTTGAATGTTCAACGTAGTGTACACGTCAATGCCCGCGTCCAGAATTTCCTGCACGTCTTGATAACGCTTGGGGTGGCGCGAGCCAGAAGCGTTGGTGTGAGCGAACTCATCCACCAGCACGATGGCGGGCTTGCGCGCCAGAACCGCGTCCACATCCATTTCAGGCAGGGTCGTGCCGCGATAATCCACCTGTTTGCGCGGCAGAACTTCCAACCCCTCAACCAACTCTTCGGTTTCTTTGCGCTTATGCGTTTCAATATAGCCGACGACAAGATCAATGCCCTGCTCCCTGCGTTGATGCGCGGCTTGAAGCATGGCGTAGGTCTTCCCCACGCCCGCCGCATAGCCGAGGAAGATTTTCAACTTTCCTCGGCTATGTTCTTCTGCTTGAATATTTTTCAATAACTCATCGGGGTCTGGGCGTTGCATAAAGATATTGTATTCCTATTCTCCCTCATCCCCCAACCCTTCTCCCAAAGGGAAAAGGGTGCCTGAGTCCCCTCTCCAACGGGAGAGGGCTAGGGTGAGGGGATTTATTCAATTCCATCCAAAGCCAAATTCAACAACAACACATTGACTCGCGGCTCGCCCAGAAAACCAAACTGACGACCTATGGTGTATTGATTCACCAACGCGACGACATCCGCTTCATTCATGCCTCGGCTGGTTGCCACGCGCCCAGCCTGATACAACGCCGCGGCGACGCTGACGTGAGGGTCGAGTCCGCTCCCCGAAGCAGTGACCAGGTCCACAGGAATCGGAAGCGCGTTGTTGGGGTCAGCCGCTTTCAGGGCGTCAATCCGCGCCTGCACGGCTTCGATCAAAGCAGGGTTCAGCGGTCCATAGTTGGAGCCAGACGAGGTGGAAGAGTCGTAATTGACCGCCGATAAACGTCCCCAAAAATATTTCGGATCGTCGAACTGTTGACCGATCAATTCGGAGCCGTAGGTTTTCCCGTCAATGACGATGAGACTGCCGTTGGCTTGATGCGGAAACGCAAGTTGGGCAATGCCCGTAACCGCCAGCGGATAGATCACGCCCGTGACGACGGTGAGCAAAATAAAAATAGTAAGCGCGGGGCGAAGTTGTGTGTTCATGAGTTAAAGGTTCCTGTAAAGTAAGCGACAAACCAAAAGATGGAACTGAGGAAGACCCAGGGTTGCCATGCGAGCGGTATGTTCAATACGTTGGGCGCAATTGCGCCAGCGGCGAATACAACCGTGAGAGCCGCCAGCAAAAACGGCTTGATGATTTTTGAATACTCGCTTGGCTTCATCGAAACTTCTTTCCGAGTTGAAACAAAAGGTTTCTGCCTGATGTTTTCCAGATATGGATACGATAAATTGTGAACTGTCATCTCAGCCTCCTAGACCAATCCAAACGCGACTAATGCCATGTCAATCAATTTGATGCCGATGAACGGCACGAACAAACCGCCGAGACCGTAGATCAAAAGGTTGTCTCTCAGCAATTGTGCCGCGCCCACCGCGCGATACGGCACGCCGCGCAACGCCAATGGGATTAATGCGACGATAATCAGCGCGTTGAAAATCACTGCCGAAAGGATGGCGCTTTCAGGCGTTGCCAGCCCCATAAAGTTCAACGTTTGCAATTGTGGGTAGGTGGCGGCGAACGCGGCGGGGATGATGGCAAAATATTTCGCCACATCGTTGGCAAGGCTGAAGGTGGTCAGCGAACCGCGCGTCATCAAGAGTTGTTTGCCGATTTCAACGATCTCGATCAATTTAGTTGGGTTGCTATCGAGGTCCACCATGTTGGCGGCTTCGCGCGCGGGTTGCGTGCCAGTGTTCATCGCAACGGCAACGTCGGCTTGGGCGAGCGCGGGCGCGTCGTTTGTGCCGTCGCCCGTCATGGCAACGAGCCGTCCGCCCGTTTGATATTCGCGGATCAATTTCAACTTCGCTTCGGGCGTGGCTTGCGCGAGAAAATCATCCACGCCCGCTTCGGCGGCGATGGCGGCGGCAGTGAGCGGGTTGTCGCCTGTGATCATCACGGTTTTGATTCCCATCTTTCGCAAGTGCGCGAAGCGTTCCTTCATGCCGCCTTTGACGATGTCCTTCAAATGGATCACGCCGAGGGCTTGGTTGTCGCGCGTCACAACCAGAGGCGTGCCGCCAGTTCGGGCGATTGAATCAACTGTCGGCTTGAGGTCAGAAGCGACGGCGCCTCCGTTGGACTGGATCAATTCGATCATCGTGTCGGGCGCGCCTTTTCGGATCGAAGTTCCATTGAAATTAACGCCGCTCATGCGCGTTTGCGCGGTAAATGGGACGAAGTGCATCTTCTCCATGGTTTTGCCGCGCAAGCCAAATTTTTCTTTTGCCAACACGACGATGGAACGACCTTCAGGAGTTTCATCTGCCAATGACGCGAGTTGCGCGGCTTCGGCAAGTTCTTGAACGGGAAGATTGTTGACGGGGATAAACTCAACCGCCTGACGATTGCCCAACGTGATCGTTCCCGTTTTATCGAGCAGTAACACATCCACATCGCCCGCCGCTTCCACCGCGCGACCCGACATGGCGATGACGTTGCGTTGGATCATCCTGTCCATGCCTGCAATGCCAATGGCAGAAAGCAACCCGCCGATGGTGGTTGGGATCAAACACACCAGCAAGGCAACCAACACGGTGATGGTGATCGCGCCGCCGCTGAACATTGAGAACGGCAGTAACGTGGCGCACACAACCAAAAAGATGATGGTGAAGCCCGCCAGCAAAATATTCAACGCGATTTCATTCGGCGTCTTTTGGCGTTTCGCGCCCTCGACCATGCTGATCATGCGATCTAAAAATCCATGCCCAGGGTCGGCGCTGACTTTGACGATCAGCCAATCGGATAAAAGTCTTGTGCCGCCTGTGACTGCGGAACGGTCGCCGCCCGCTTCTCTCACGACGGGAGCCGATTCGCCCGTGACGGCGCTCTCGTCCACCGACGCGATTCCTGCGACGATCTCGCCGTCGGCTGGCAGAATATCTCCCACAACGACCAGATACAAATCATCTTTGCGAAGCGCGGTGGAGGAAACAATTTCATGCTTTACATTGGCGTCAAATGTTTCAGCCTTTGACGCAACTTTCTTCGCAGGCGTATCCTGCCGCGCCTTGCGAAGCGACTCGGCTTGCGCTTTGCCGCGTCCCTCGGCGACGGCTTCGGAGAAGTTTGCAAATAACACCGTGAACCACAGCCATAAGGCAATCGCGCCAATGAAACTCGTCGGCGCCTCGCCTTGACCGAAGATGGCTTGAATCCACAAGATGGTCGTCAGCGCGCTCCCCACCTCCACCACGAACATGACGGGGTTGCGCACCATCCAACGCGGGTTGAGTTTGATAAACGATTCCACAATCGCGCGGCGGTACATTTCCTGTTTCATTTGAGTTTGTTTTTTTGTTTGAGTTGTCATAGTAATTCTCTTTTCACCACAAAGGCTTGCATTGAGCCTGTCGAAATGTCACGAAGGTACAAAGGTTTTTAAATCTTTTCCTTAGTGACACTTTGTGTCCTTCGTGGTTAAGGTCTTATTTAAATATCATCAAATGTTCCACAATCGGACCCAACGCCAGCGCGGGTAAATAACTCAACGCGCCGACGATGACGATGACGCCGATCAACCAGCCGATGAACAAAGGCGTATGCGTCGGCAATGTGCCGTTGCTGACGGGCGTCTTCTTTTTATTCGCCAGCGAGCCTGCCACCGCCAATATCGGAACCGCCAGCCAAAAGCGAACGATCAACATGGCGAGTCCCAACGCGGTGTTGTAAAACGGATTGTTCGCTCCCAACCCCGCAAACGCCGAGCCGTTGTTCGCCGCCGTGGACGAAAACGCATACAACACTTCGCTGAACCCATGCGCCGACGGGTTGAAGATCGTGGCTCTGCCCGCTTCGCTCATCAACGCGATGGCTGTCCCAACCAACGTCACAATCACAGGCACAAGAATCACAAGCGACGCCATTTTCATTTCGTAGGCTTCGATCTTTTTGCCGAGATATTCAGGCGTGCGCCCCACCATCAACCCCGCCACAAAAACGGCAATGATGACGAACGCCAACATGCCATACAGCCCAGAGCCGACTCCGCCGAAAATGATCTCGCCGAGTTGCATCAGCCACATCGGCACAAGCCCGCCCAGCGGCATATATGAATCGAGCATCGAATTGACCGCGCCGTTCGACACGGACGTGGTGGCGGTCGTCCATAATGCGGAGTTCACGATCCCAAAGCGGACTTCCTTACCTTCCATATTCCCGCCTGCGACTCCCAACGCCTCTATCGCAGGGTTGGCTGTTTTCTCCGACCAAACCGTCACACCCAGTAAAGAGACGAACACAATCGTCATGGCGATCAGTAGCGACCATCCCTGGCGCGTGTCGCCGATCATCTTCCCGTAGGTGTAGCAAAGCGCGGCGGGGATTAATACAAGGGCGAGCATCTCCAGAAAATTTGAAAACGGCGTCGCGTTCTCAAGCGGATGCGCGGAGTTGGTGTTGAAGAATCCGCCGCCGTTTGTGCCGAGTTGTTTGATTGCGATCTGCGAAGCGGCGGGACCGACCGCAATGGTCTGTTCGCCCGATTGAAGCGACACGGCGGTTTGTGATTCGTTGAAAGTTTGCACAACGCCTTGAGAAACTAAAGCCAGCGATAGCGCCAGCGCAAGCGGCACAAGGATATACAAAGCGCTTCTGGTTAAATCCACCCAGAAGTTGCCAATCTCTTTCGTGGTGTGTCGGACGATTCCGCGAATTAACGCGACCAGAACCGCCATGCCCGTCGCGGCAGAGACGAAGTTTTGCACGGTCATTGCCAGCATTTGGGTCAGGTAACTCATCGTTGTCTCGCCGCCGTAGCCCTGCCAATTGGTATTGGTGACAAAGCTGGTGGCTGTGTTCCATGAAGAATCAGGCGTCACCGCGCCGAATCCCTGCGGATTCAACGGCAACAAAAACTGAACTCTTTGCAGAAAATAGACAGCCAGCAAGCCAATTGCATTGAACAGCAACATCGCAACGGCGTATGTTTTCCAGTTCATCTCCGTTTTTGAGTCCACGCCTGAAGCGCGGTAAATGAATCGTTCAACGGGGCCAAGTATCGGGTCGAGAACGACGCGCTCGTTTTGATAGACGCGCGCCATGTATCCGCCCAGCGGTTTGACTAAAGCGAACAAAACGGTCAGGTAGAAAAGAATTTGAAGCCAATCGTAGATGTTCATGTTATCCAAACCATTCTGGTTTCAACAAGGCTAAAACGAGATAGCCAAACAAAATTAAAGTAAGTACGCCTGCGATCACATACAAGGCGTTCATTTGTTCTCCATCAGGCGGTCACAAATGGCGAGCAAGCCAAAAGTGAGCGCGAAAAACAAAAGGGTCAATCCAACAAAGAGAATGTCATTCATGCGTGCCTCCATTGGATGCAGTGTATTCAGTTGCGCGTCAAATTGGGGTTAAGGAAACAAGCGCGAAGGTCAAGAAAGTATCAAGACTTGTGCGATAATCGAGACATGGAATTCACCCCGCTCCACTTCCTCGACCAGCCCATCGAACCCATCTTCGATACGCCTCCCACGCTGGAGAAGAGTCCTACCTGCCCAAATGGATTCGTCTGGGAAGGCACAACCTACCGCGTGATCGAAATGCTCTCCGCGTGGACGGATTTCAAACGGCGCGGGCGGATGGCGCGCAATATGCAACCTGAACACGCGGCTGTGGCGTCCAATCGCGGATCGTTGAACGTGGGCAGGTTTTATTTTCGTGTGCGCGTTGTAGTTGTTCGTTCGGCAGTTCAACTGCCGAACGAACCACAAATCTTCGATATTTACTATGACCGCGCGATGAAGAACGTGGATGACCGCAAAGGTCAATGGGTTATTTATCGAGAGGTAGGAGAAGGCTGATGGAAGAGAATCAAGTCCAAGTCCGGAATGAAGCGCGGGAAGTCCCATGGTCGATCCTCGATACGTGGCTCGGCGTTGTTTTGTTGATCTTGATCAGCGTCGGCATGCTCGTGGTCGGGTTCCTGTTTCAAGAGGAAGCGAAGCAGTTTGCGCGCGGCGCGGGGGTCATATTTGCCGAAATGATCTATCTCCTGCCGGTGCTGGTCATTTTTGCGTGGAAGCGCATCCGCCCCGGGCTTCTCGGCTTCGTCAAATTCGATTCGCTTACGATGGGCTTGGGGTGCGGATTATTGATCGTCGCCTACGGCATCGTCATCGCGCATAACGTTCTGCTGACGCTTCTTGGCGTGGATACTCAGGGCGCGGAGGTGATGAAAGCGTTCTCCGAACTCGATTCGCCTCTCTGGCTGTTTCTCACCGGCGTGATCATTGCCCCGCTTGTGGAGGAGACCTTCTTCAGGGGATTTTTATTTCAAGGATTTCGACAACGCTATGGATGGGTCGCCGCGCTATTGCTGAGTTCTGGAATCTTTGCCGCCGCGCATCTCGATCCTGTTTCGTTCATCCCGACCTTCGTGCTGGGCGCAGTGTTGGGATACGTATATCACCGCTCCAATTCGCTATGGCCCAGCATCATCCTGCACTTCCTCAACAACGGCTTTGCCATGTGCCTCATGCTCGCCGCTATTCGATTTCCAGAGATGTTTCCCTCGTGATTACGCGTTGTTGTCGCAGCTTTTGTTCTTTTCACAATTAATCGAACAATTCTCTACCGTACATGAGAAGATTTTTACCGCAAAGCGCGCTAAGGTCGCCAAGTTAAAAAGGTTTTCTTTGCGTTCTTTGCGGGTATCGCATGGCGCCATGGCGACACTTAGCGGCGCACATGTACGGTAGAGAGTCGAACAATAAATCGAACCACTGAGTCACGGAGACACTGAGAAAACCGATTAAAAAACTCCGTGACTCAGTGTCTCTGTGTTTCAAAACGGAGCGGAGGGATTGCTCGGTTTAATGGTTAACCTGCAATAACTGCGACAGCAACCAACAATAGCATCAATACCTCGTGATCAACCGCACCTGATTATCGTAAAAGAAATAATCCCACGCCCAATTGATCATCACCACGAGTCGGTTGCGAAAACCGATGATGCGATAAATGTGCAAGCCCACCCAAATCAGCCATGCGATGAACCCGCTGAACGAGAGTCCCCAAATCCGCGCGACCGCCGCGTTCCGCCCGATGGTGGCGAGCAGACCCGGGTCCTTGTAACGAAACGGACGTTGCGTCTGCCCCTTGATCGCCCGCCGAATATTACCCGCCGCGACATTCCCTTGTTGGATGGCGACCGTCGAAAGCATCGGCAGTGCCTGATGATTTTCATCTTCGAGATATGCGGCGTCGCCGATGACGTACACTTCGGGATGATTCAACAACTGCAAGGTCGCCTCGGTTCTCACCCGACCTGAACCTGCCCGCGCCGCCTCAAGCGATTCCACAACCTCAGCCGTCTGCACGCCCGCCGTCCAGATCAATGTGTTTGTTTCAATCTCTGTTCCATCGGCAAGCGAAATTCTTTGCCCGTTGAAATCGGTTAATCTTGCATTGAAAATCACTTCCACGTTTTTCTTTTGCAACAAACGGAGCGTCGCCCTTCGCAACTGATCGGGATAACTTGCAATCAACGCGCCGCCTGCCTCAAGCAATAACACGCGCGCCTCGCGCACATCGAGTTCGGGATATTCTTTTTTCATCACGTGTGAGATCAACTCCGCCAACGCGCCCGCCACTTCTACGCCCGTCGGTCCGCCGCCGACGATGGCGAACGTGAGCATGGCGCGGCGTTTGTCGGCATCCGCTTCATGGCTGGCGCGCTCGAACATGGACAGTAAATGATTCCGCGTGCGGATCGCGCTTTCAATATTCTTGATGTAGAGCGCATTCTGTTCCACCGATTCGATGCCGAAGAAATTCATCCGTCCGCCCGCGGCGACGATGAGATGATCGTACGCAATGACCGAACCATCCAGTTTGACGAACTTTTCAGCGAGGTTGATCTCGTTCACTTCGCCCATCTGGAACGTGAGGTTTTTCTGGTCGCGGAAGATCGTCCGCACGGGGAAGGCGACCTGCGAAGGCACCAACGCGGCAATCGCCACCTGATACAACAACGGCTGGAAGAGGTGATAATTGTTCTTGTCTAACATTGTGATGCGCACAGGCACGTTCTTCAATTTCTTGGCGGCGGTCAACCCGCCGAACCCTGCGCCGAGAATGACCACGTGGGGGAGTTTTTGGGTGTTCATATCACGCTCCTTAATTGTGATAATTTTCACAATTATAACCAAAGGGGTCTGATTTGTAAAGTACCTCCCTGCTTTTCATACAACCTTCTAACTCAACCGCCGAGGTGGCTATCCCTCATACCCTCGCGGGTGCGACTTGTGCCACTCCCACGCGCTGGAGATGATCTCGCGCAAGTCATCGTGCTGAGGCTTCCAACCGAGTTCGCGTTTTATTTTTTCGGATGATGCGACCAGCCGCGCAGAGTCGCCGGGGCGGCGGGGATGCTCGATGGACTGAATCAACTGTCCCGTGACCTGACGCGCGGTGTCGATCACTTCGCGCACCGAGTAGCCATGTCCGCTTCCGAGGTTGTAGATCAGGCGGTCGCGTTCGGAGAGTCCGCTTAAGGCGAGGATGTGCGCGTCGGCGAGGTCGGCGATGTGAACATAGTCGCGGATGCACGTGCCGTCGGGCGTTGGATAATCGGCGCCGAAAATTTTGATCGCATCGCTTTGCCCGAGCGCCACGCGCAACACCAGTGGGATGAGGTGCGACTCGGGCTGGTGCGCCTCGCCGCGATTGGGCAACGCGCCGCAGGCGTTGAAGTAGCGGAGCGCGGCAAAATGCAAGCCGTGAATTTCACGATACCAATCGAGCGCCTGTTCGACCATGAGTTTGGTGTGCCCATACACGTTCGTTGGACCGAGCGGTGAGTCTTCGTTGAGCGGCTCTTCACTGGATTTGAACACCGCCGCCGTAGACGATAACACAAACCGCTTCACTCCCGCCCGTACGGCTGTTTCTATCAGCGTGAGCGCGTTCGTGAAGTTGTTTTGATAAAAGCGACCGGGGTCTTTCATGCTTTCGCCCGCTTCGATAAACGCCGCAAAGTGCATCACCGCGTCGAATTTATTTTTCGTGAAAGTTTCTATCAGTGTGTGGCTATCCGCCAGATCGGCTTCAATGAAGTTTGCTCCCTCCGGCACTGCGGCGCGATGACCGGTGACGAGCGAGTCGTAGACGCTGACAGAATGCCCCCCTTTGATCAATGCTTCTGCGGTGACCGAGCCGATGTAGCCCGCCCCGCCGGTGACGAGGATGTTCATAAAGTCTCCTGAATGAAAGGATTATAAACGTGATGAATGTTCATTAGTTGTTCCATTGGCTTGCATACCAGCGGATATATTCTTCCACGTGCGCCGACCAGTATTCTTCGGTATGCTCGCCGGTGTAGATGTGCCATTCATGCGGAACATCGAATTGGGCGAAGATGGTTTCGACCTGGGTGGCTGAGGCAAGTTCCTGATCGTTGTCGCCAATGTCCATGAAGATGGTGGGGCGCGAGGCGAGGGGCGCGGACTGGATCCACCCCGCCACTTTGGATGCGTCGCGTTGAAAGACGGCGAGGGAGTGCAAGCCGATAATACTGAACAGTTCGGGGTGGGTTAATCCAAGATTCAACGCCCAACCTGCGCCGCGCGACATGCCGCCAATGGCGCGGTAGCGAGGATCGGGGATGACGCGGTAGGTTTCGTCGATGAAGGGGATCAACTCGTCGGTGAGGCGCGCGCCAAAGGTTGTCCCTGCGGGGGTGTACCAGTAATGGTCGTCTGGGAACACGATGATGAAGGGCATCGCCTCGCCGCTCATGATGAGGCGGTCGAGAACGCCTGCCGCGCCGAGGCGGATCCATTGATCGGCGGTGTAGGTTTGTCCGTGCAGAAGGTAGAGGACGGGGTAGCGTTTGTCGGCGCGTTCATCGTAGCACGGGGGCAGGTAAACGATGAACTCTTGCGGAGGATTGGAGGATTTGAGAATTGAATCTTCCAACCTTCCGGGTTTGGCGAGGCAGGCAATGGGCGTGGACGTGGGAGTGGCTGTGGAAGGGGCAAAAGTAGGGAGCGGCGTGAGGGTTGAAGTTGCCGTCGCTGGAACAATTGTGGGGGTTGGCAGCGCTTGGGCAGTGGAGCAGGCAGAAAGGAAGAAAAGAAACGCGAGAGGAATCGCTATCCGTTTTATTGCTTGACGGCTGTTCATCCGACGCATTATACTCGTCGCACTTGATACAGTTCGAGGCGTGGCGCAGTCCGGTTAGCGCGTGGCGCATGTGCGCCAAGGCCGGAGTGCGCATCCCCCACCATTTCGTTTCGGGGCGTGGCGCAGTCCGGTTAGCGCGCTTGCTTTGGGAGCAAGAGGCCGTAGGTTCGAATCCTATCGCCCCGACTTGTTTTATATTTATATCATCCACAGCCAAAGCCGACAAAGATATTATGTTGGCTCAACGGAATCTCTTGAAAGGCGCCTGCAAGAGCATAATGTGGGAAAATCAAAGTCAACACGCGCAGGCGTTCCATGGCAACTTGTCCATAGAGAAGATTTCGAGACGCGTTCAGAAGCCATGGCGCAAGAGAAAAAGGTTAAAGCGCGAGGAATTGAACGTTATCTATCCGACCTTCAAAAGTCCGGCTAGCGCGTGGCGCAATGGTGCCAAGGCACCGGGTTCGAATCCCGGCGCCCCGACACGTTCCGTGGGCAGTTGATCTGCCGACGGAACTTTTTTTGTTCGATTGTTTAATGCTACAATACGCGCGGAGTTGATATTCTATGGCAAAGAAACAAGATGGCGTGGTTGAAGCAGTCCGTTACAAGAACGGGCAAATTGTAGCCGTGCGGGCTTATGAACGGCGCGGGTCATCGTATTCGGACCGGGTGTTGATCGACCGTAAAGACCTGCTGGAGCGAATCAAAAAAGGGAAACTGCTGGTGGTTGGTACGCGCAAGGAATTGCTGGCGAGCACGTTCGAAGCCGGTAAATCACTGCGGGTCGTCAGCCGGGAGGGGAAGGAATTTATCGCCACGCTGGATTCGGCCGAGCGCGATCTACTGGAACAGGCGCCGGTCTTTTAGACTCCCATGAAGATCATCGACCAAACCCCTCTGATCGACGAGAAAGGCAACCTTGGGTTCAGCCAGCGAATTCAGGGCATGTTGAAGTTTGGCTTTAACTGGCCCACCGAATTGCTGGCTCAGAAAGCAATCATCACGTACTTCGATCGAAACCTCGAAAAGGGATACACCCTGATCCGTAACCAGATCCTCGGGCAAAGCGCCATTATGATTCCGCTCATCTTGATCGGGCCGGCGGGGATGTTCGCCATCAACATTGCTTATGTAAAGGGCAGGTATGAGGCGAAAGGCGAGTCATGGAGTGTGGAATCGGGAAACCGCTTCAAGCCCGCGCCGGTGAACCTGGTCCAGTCCACGGCGCGGATGGCGCGGGCGTTGACCGCATTCATTGAGCGACAGGGGACGAGGGTGCCGGAGCCGATCGAATCGGTGTTGATCGCGGCAGACCCGGGCTTGCACGTGGAAACGGATAAGCCCGCCGTTCGTGTTTTGATGGTGGATGGGATCAAACCGTTTGTGACGGGGCTTTCCAACACCATGCCCGTATTGCGATCCGATTTGGCGCTCGACATGGTGGAGCGTATCACCAACCCGCGCCCTCCCAAGCAGAAGACGAATCCTCCCCAGCCCGCGCCGGTGGTTGCGCCTCGCCAACAACCTGCGGTGGCGGCGCCGGTTGCGCCACCGCCACCGCAGGAAAATATTTCGCGCGCGCGCGCCATCTTCAGCGCGGCGGGTGAAGAGAAACCCATCAACCCCGCCGATTTCGACTTTGCCCTGGCAGAGGATGCGGCGGCTGTGAAAGCAATACAGCAGACGCGCGGTGGAGCAAATTCCATATCGGGAACGAAACGGAGTTCGCGCCGAATCCTGGGTATGACGATGAAACAGGTCGTCCTCCTTGGAGCGCTGGCGTTTGCCTTCGTGTGTATTCTGGCGATATTTGGTTATGTGATCTTTAGCATGTCTTGAGTTTTTCTTGTCCATTTTTTTATCCATCGTCATTCCCGCATACAATGAAGAAAGCCGCCTGCCCGATACGTTGGAGCAGGTTTTTCGATTCATCGAGAAGCAAAATTTTTCCTCCGAGGTGATCGTGGTGGAAAACGGAAGTGTGGATCGCACGTATGATGTCGCGCAATCGTTTGCAGACGCGCATGAGAATTTCCGCGTGATCCAAACCGAACGCGGCAAGGGCGTGGCGGTGAAACGCGGGATGCTCGAGGCGCGCGGCGAGTACCGCTTCATGTGCGACGCCGACCTTTCGATGCCGGTAGATGAAATTCTCAAATTCATCCCGCCCGCGTTGACCGATTTCGATATCGCCATCGCGTCGCGCGAGGTGGAAGGCTCGACGCGTTACAACGAGCCGCGCTATCGTCACTTCGGCGGGCGCGGAATCAATTACATCATTCAACTCTTTGCGTTGCCCGGCTTGAACGACACGCAATGCGGTTTCAAATGTTTTCGCGCCGATGTGGTGAACGCGATCTTCCCCTTGCAACGAATGCGCTATTGGTCGTTCGATGTCGAATTACTTTTCATCGCCCGCCGCCTCGGGTATCGCGCGCGAGAAATTCCCATTGATTGGTATTATCATCCCGAAACCAAAGTGAACGCGATGCGCGACGCAGTGCGCATGATCGGCGACATTTTTCATATCCGCATCAACGCCTGGCGCGGCAAATATGAAGCGCGTTAAACCGAATCTCAAATTCGAATCGGATCTGTGGGACAGCGGATTGCAATTCATCGCTGGCTTGGATGAAGCCGGGCGCGGCGCATTGGCTGGACCAGTCGCAGTGGGCGCGGTGATCCTGCCGCATGACGACAAACCGCTTCTTTCTCGGACGTTGAAACTGGTACGCGACTCCAAGCAGTTGACGCCGCTTCAGCGCGACTCAATCGCGCCGACGATCAAGGAGATTGCGCTGGCATGGAGCGTGGGATTCGCCGACGCGGAGGAAATCGATTCGCAGGGGATCGTGCGAGCGACTCGTCTCGCCGCCGTCCGCGCATTGCATCAGTTTTCGATTTCGCCGCAATACCTGTTGACCGATTTTCGACTCGAACTCCCCCAATTGGATATTTCACAGACCAGCATCGTGAGAGGCGACGCGCATTGCCTGAGCATCGCGTGCGCGTCCATCCTTGCGAAGACCGAGCGCGACGCGTTGATGCGCGAACTCGACGAACGTCACCCCGGCTATGGGCTTGCGAAACACAAAGGATACGGCACACAGACTCACCGGTCTGCGATGAGGCGGTTGGGGTTGTCGGCGATTCATCGGAGAACGTTTCGAGTCAAATAGTACCGCAAAGTTCACTTTGCGTTTATATACCGAAAGAAAACAGACAAATGGCAAGGTGAACCTTGCCGTTCGCAATCAAATCCCTTTGCGCATCCTCAAAAAGAATTTCGTAATCTCCTCCGCAATGGCAGGGACGAGGGCGAAGCTGACGACCACAGTCCATTCGCGGGCGGTGAGGAAATGCGTATTGAAGATCGGCTGGAGGAAGGGGATGTTGATGACCAGCAATAACAGTACGATCGAAAGTCCCACCGCGTACTGCATCGAACGGTTTGAAAAGATGCCGATGCTGAACAGCGAAGCGCGTTCCGAACGGACAGTGTAGGCGCGGAACAATTCGCACAACGACAGCGTGACGAACGCCATCGTCTCGGCAGATTGCACATCCACGCCGCGCCAATCGTGCTGAAGAATGTACGTGATGGGGTTGCCCACCAGCGTCGCGCCCGCTTCGAGATGCCACAACAAACCCATGCCGAACGCGGCAAGCACCGCCACCGTCTGCGCGATGGTTTGCACGATCAAGCCCGCGCGCATCGAGCGGTTGACGATGGGTTCGTCTTTGGCGCGCGGCTTTTGGAGCATGATGTCCGGGTCGCCTTTTTCGACGGCGAGGGCGAGGGCTGGGGCGCCGTCGGTGATGAGGTTAAGCCAGAGCAGTTGAATGGCGGTAAGAGGCGCGGGGAGTCCCGCCAGGGTGGCGAGGAAGATGATCATGATCTCGGCGATGTTGGAGGACAGGAGGAAGAACACAAACTTGCGGATGTTCGAGTAGATGACGCGCCCCTGCTCGACCGCGTGAACGATGCTGGCGTAATTGTCGTCTGTCAGCACCATGTCGGCGGTCTCTTTTGCCACGTCGGTGCCGGTGATGCCCATCGCCACGCCGATGTCGGCGCGTTTGATGGCGGGCGCGTCGTTCACGCCGTCGCCGGTCATCGCCACGATCTCATTGTTGGCTTGCAGAGCGTCCACGATTCTCAATTTATGTTCGGGAGAGACGCGGGCAAAGACGTCCGTTTCTTCGATGATGTCTTTGAGGTCGCGGTCGCTGATGGCATCCAGTTGCGCGCCGGTCATCACTTTTCTGCCGGGTTTCAACAAGCCGATGGTTTCAGCGATCGCTTTTGCCGTGTTGGGGTAATCGCCTGTGATCATCACCGTGCGGATGCCGGCTTTGCGAGCCTCTTCCAGCGCGGGTTTCACCTCGGTGCGGGCGGGATCGATCATGCCCAACAAGCCGACGAAGACGAGGTCATGTTCAAGTTCGTTCGTGATGATCTGCGCCGGGTTATCCGGCACATCTTTGACGATGCGATACGCCACGCCCAGCACGCGCAAGGCGTCTTTCGTCATCGAGTCGTTGGCGGCGAGGATGCGGTCGCGCAGAGCGGGACCCAACGGCACAGACTCGTCGTCCATGTTTTGGTATTGCGTGCAGAGATCGAGCACCACGTCCGGCGCGCCTTTGACGGCGATCACATCCCACGATTTATGGCTTTCATCGGTGAACGGCGAGGGATCGCCCGGTCGCGGCGCGAACACATCGTGGATCGTGATCATGCGCTTACGGTCCGAATCGAACGGCACTTCGTTCTCGCGCGGGTACGCCTCGCGGACTTGCATGTGAATCGCGCCGGCTTTCATCGCCGCGACCAGCAATGAACCCTCCGTCGGGTCGCCGACGATGCGGTACGTCTTTTGTTGTTCGTCTTCACCGGTTGTTTCGAGCAAGGCGTCGTTGTTCAACAGACCGATCCATAACGCGGTGAGCGCGGCGGGATATTCCGAAATATTCCTCTTCTTTCCATCCACCATAAAATCGCCGACCGGCGCGTAGCCTGTGCCGGTGATGTTGATGAATTGCCCGTCCACCCACATGCGCGTGACTGTCATTTCGTTTTGCGTGAGCGTGCCGGTTTTATCGGAGCAAATGACCGTGGCGGAGCCAAGCGTTTCCACCGAGGACAGTTTACGCACGAGCGCGTGGCGCTTGATCATCTCGCGCATCCCCAACGCCAGTGAAATGGTCACCACGGCGGGCAGTCCCTCCGGCACGGCGGCAATCGCAAGGCTGATGGCGATGATGAAGACATCCGTGATCTGTTCGGCGAACTCGTTCAAATACGCGAGCGGACCGGTAAACAGTTCATTGATATTCGTCTGGTTGATGAGCGCGACAATAAAAACGACCGCAACGAGGAAGAGCGCGGCAATGCTCAACGATTTTCCCAATTGGTCGAGCCGTTTTTGCAGGGGAGTCTCCTCTGCTTCCACGTTCTGGAGCATCGAGGCGATCAACCCCAATTGCGTGCGCATCCCCGTGCTGGTCACCACGCCGCGCCCGCGCCCATACGAGATGAGCGTGCCCATGAACGCGGTGTTCTTGCGATCTCCCAACGGGACGTTTTTATCCAGCACCGTCGCGGCGTTCTTTTGGACGGGGAGCGATTCGCCGGTCAGTGAAGCCTCTTCCACCCTCAGGTTGACCGCTTCCAACAGGCGGATATCCGCCGGCACGAAGTTTCCCGCTTCCAAAAAGACGATGTCGCCCGGCACCAATTCATACGAAGGGATGGAAACCCGCTTCCCATCGCGGATGATCTGCGCGTCCGGCGCGGCGAGTTTTTTCAACGCCGCGAGCGCCTCCTCCGCGCGTCGCTCCTGAACGATTCCCAACACGGCGTTCAACACCACGATCGCCATGATCGCCGCCGCCTCCACATAATCGCCCAGCAAACCGGAGACCAGCGAGGCGACGATCAACAGGATGACCACAAAATTATTCAGTTGTTCCCACAACATTTGAAGGAAGCTGGGGCGCGGCGCCTCTTTCAATGCGTTCGCGCCATATTGTTCAAGCCGCCGTTTCGCCTCGGCTGTCGTCAGCCCCCGGTCTTCCACTTTCAAGTGACTCAATACCTCTTCGGCTTTTAACGCGTGCCACTCGCTGTTTTGGATCGTGTCGTCGTGTGCCATGAAAATGCTCTCCTGATGATACGCGCTGTAATGCTCCAAAATTAAAACGAGACCATCACATCTATTATGTGATGGTCTCGCCAAACGCCATGCCTGCACGTTTCGAGTCGCCGATGGCGCGATGCGCGTCAATGTCATGACGACGACCCGGTGGCGTCAAAGACGCCATGGCTACTCCCCAACCAAGCCAAGTGTATTCTCCAGATGAAAGGCTGTCAAGCAGTGTTTTGTTTTAGTGAGTTGTTCACCGATTAAAACCCTGAACCGCAAAAGGGAGACGCCGTTATTGATTAATAGGCGTTAATAAGTTAGGAAAACCAAGAGATTGTTCATTTAATTAATTGGGGCTTTTGTTCTTACAACGAACAGAAAACAACCTATAGATGCTTATTTCACAAGGTTTACCATCCCCCACCTCACTAGATACCCCGCCGCAAAACTCGCTGCCAGCGCAGTGAGAATACCTACAACAACGCCAAAGCGTTGTGTCGCATAATGATTCGCATACCTTCCCGCTAGCCCACCAAAAGCAATTACCAGCAGAAGGGTAAAGATCAAGATCAGAATATCTTTGGTGATTTTCCGATATATGTTTTCAGCATCCTTGTGTTTCTTTAGAATGGATGAGACAGAGATTGCGAGGCTGATAAAGAGGAAGAGAACACCAAGAACAGGTGCGAGAGTAGGAAGCCACCATATCGAGAGCAGCATTGCTACAAAAAGTAATAGCGCAATCAACTTCATGTCAAACCCTTTCCTTCGTCAGTTGTCGTATGGAGACGGTTGAAATATACCTTACACGGTGACAAATTGCGCTTTTTCAAAGAGCTGAAAACGCAAGGATAGCAGAGAATCCAAGTCCGATTTGTGAGTAGTTTGGGTCTGAAACAGACATTGTGAAATTGCTTCTTTGAAC